>ERZ773258.21-NODE-21-length-187654-cov-7.733682_pt1 | contig 187654 bp, 135 predicted proteins | sample MGYA00511962_ERZ773258 | MGnify/ENA primary metagenome ERZ773258 (study PRJEB29015, sample SAMEA2737755) | human gut metagenome | biome: human gut; feature: human-associated habitat; material: faeces | place: China | collected 2012 ... | reverse complement strand
TTTTACCATATTTTGGCTCTTTTTATTTAGTGTGTACTTTAAAGGTATTATAATCCGCGTTATCTTTTATTATTTATCATAAGTTGTAGGTTGTGTACCTTTAATATAGTAAACAATTTTTTTCTTTTTAGATGTATTATTCGCAAGATTTCCAGTAATAGGATTAACTAAAACTGATACAACATTTTCAGGCTTATCATACCAAGAATCATTTTTATCTCTTAAGTAATTTTCCATAGTATCAGCCCATATATTTTTTGATATTTTTGAATCACTACTTTTTATCTTTTGATTTTTATCATATCCAACCCATACACCTAAAGTATAATCCCTATTATATCCCATAATCCATGAATCCGAATCAGTAGAACCAGTTTTAATCGCATAAGTTTTAGTAAGTTTAGGTTTAATAGTAAGACATGTAGGAGCATTATAATCTATTAAGGTACTATCATAACAATTATTTAAAAGAGTACTAAGTACAAAAGTATAATTATAATCAAAAACTGTCTTTGGTATACTTTTATGTTTATATAAAGAATTTCCTTTTAAGTCTTCCACTTTTCTAATAAGATATAAATTATTTCTAACTCCTTCATTTGCAAGAGTAGAATATGCATTAGTCATCTCCATAATATTTAATTCCTCTGTTCCAAGAGGGAGTGATACAGTTTTTTCCATTTTAGTTTTAATACCTGCTTTTTTAGCAACATCAATAATTTTGTCTTCGCCTAAAAATAAATGAGTTTTAACTGCGTATATGTTATCAGAATAAGCAATCGCAAGTAAAAGAGGAATAGGTTTAGATGGATATATATTTCCAAAATTTGCAGGACTATAAGTTTTATTATTTTCTAAAGAAAAAGTAGTAGGCTCTGATAAAAATGTAGAAGAAGCAGTGAAACCATCTTCAAGTGCAGCATAATAAAGAAATGGTTTCATAGTAGATCCAACTTGTCTTTTTGAATAAACTGCTCTATTATACTGACTTTTTTCATAATTTTTACCACCAACAAGCGCAATTACTTTACCAGTTTTATTCTCAACCATTACACTAGATGTTTGAATATCACTATCAGATTTAATATTTCCAGTAACAGCATTTTCAAGATATGTTTGTGCATTAACATCTAAATTAGTATATATTTTTATTCCATTTGTATCTAAATAATCATTTGGTATAATATCAATTTTATCAAGTTCATTCATAACAGCATCTTTATAATACATTAAAGTAGATAAATTTAATGTATCCTTTTTTCCATGATAAGTTAATTTAACATTATAAGCAGCGTCTGCTTCTTTCTTTGTAATATAACCATTAGTAACCATAGAATCAAGTATAACTCTTTGTCTTTTCTTAGCTTTATTTTCATTATTAATAGGTGAATATTCTTGTGGTGAGCCTGGAATACCTGCGAGCATAGAACTTTCAGCAAGAGATAAATCCTCTGCAGATTTATTAAAATAATATTTAGCAGCATTTTGTATTCCCATAACGCCATTACCATAATTAATAGTATTTAAATATCCTTCAAGTATTTCATCTTTTGAATAATTAATTTCAAGTTTTAATGCAAGCCATGCCTCTTTAAATTTTCTATTCCAATTTCTATCAAAATTAAGATATAAATTTCTTGCATATTGTTGTGATATAGTAGATGCCCCTTCAATAATAGAGCCATTTTTAGCATTTTTATACATTGATTTTAATATTCTCACATAATCAAATCCATTATGTTTATAAAATCTTTTATCTTCAATAGAAATAGTTGCATTAATTAAATCTTTATCAATCAGCTTTAAACTAATCCATTCTTTCGAACCATTTCCCTTATAAATTACATTATCATCTTTATCATAAATAATTATATTATTGGTTTTTTTTAAGTCCATTTTAGGCGAAAGACTAATATAAAAGTAAATAAATGTAAATAATATACATATAAAAAAACTAAAAAAAACAAACGATTTTAGCAGTATTCTTTTCCATTTCATATAATTTCACCTATATTTCCTTTATTATTATGTAAAAAAAAAGAAAAAATATGAGTGCATTTTTACTATATATATGATATAATGCTACTTGAAAAAAAGATTGGTGATTTTTTTTGAAAAAAGTATATATTGATTATAAGATAAAAAATAATGATGAAATATTAAAAAAAGAAAACTTAGAAGCAGTTTATAAAGTAAATGAATATTTAAAAATAAAAGATATAGATGAAAATATAAATATTTCTTTCGATAATGGTAATATTATTATGGAAAGAGATAATAATGAATCAAATTTATTATTTAATTTTGTATTAGATAAAGAAACAGAATCAAAGTATTTTATTAAAAACTTAAACTTTTATATTGATACAAAAGTAAAAACAAATCATTTACAAATAGATGATGATAGAATTATAATTGAATACGACTTATGGTTATCTGATGAATATTCTGGTAACTTTAAATATGAAATTATATTAAAGGAGGTATAAAGATGCTTGATTTTAAAAAAGAAATATCTAAACTAATAAGTAAAGAATTGAATATGGAAGATGATTTAATATATTCTTTCATTCAGCTTACTAAAGATGAAACAAACGGTGATTATTCTTTCCCATGTTTTAGTTTAGCAAAAACTTTAAGAAAATCTCCAATGATGATTGCAGACGAATTAAAAGAAAAAATAAATAATACTGATTTTATAGAAAAAATAGAATCAGTAAGTGGATATTTAAATTTTTACATTAAAAAAGAAGTATTAATAAGAGAAGTAATAAATTCATTTGATGAAGAAAAAGAAAAATTTGGTTCAGCAAATATTGGACAAGATAAAACAGTATTAATAGATTATTCTTCTCCAAATATTGCAAAACCTTTTCATATTGGTCATTTAAGATCAACAGTAATAGGTCAATCATTATATAGAATTTATAAAGAACTTGGATACAATGTGGTTGGAATAAATCATTTAGGTGATTATGGAACACAGTTTGGTAAGTTAATAGAGGCTTATAAACTTTGGCATGATGAATATAATATAGATGAAAAACCAATTGATGAATTAACTAAAATGTATATAAGAATAAATGAATTATGTGAAGAAAATCCTGAAGTATTAGAAAGATGCAGAAATAATTTTAAATTACTTGAAGAAAAAGATGAATATTGTATGAATCTTTGGAACAGATTTAAAGAACTTAGTTTAGAAGAATTTAAAAAAACATATGATTTACTTGGAACAAGTTTTGATAGTTATAAAGGAGAAGCATTTTATAGCGATAAAACAAATGAAGTATTAGAAATATTAGAAAAAAATAATAAAATAACTTTATCAGAAGGTGCTAAAGTAGTAGACTTAGAGCAAGATGGAATAAATACACCATGTATCATTCAAAAATCAAATGGTTCATCAATATATGCAACACGTGATTTGGCAGCTATACTTTATAGAGCAAGAACATACGATTTTGATAAATGTATATATGTTACAAGTTATGAACAAGATTTACACTTTAAACAAATATTTGCAGTAGCAAAATATCTTGATTTAGATGAAAAATATGTTGATGGATTAATTCATGTATCATTCGGAATGGTAAAAGTCGCAAGTGGTAAGTTATCCACAAGAAAAGGTAATATAATAAAATTAGATGATTTATTAAATGAAGCAATCAAAAGAGCAAAATCTATAATAGAAGAAAAAAATCCTAATTTGGATAATATAGATGAAATAGCAAGAAAAGTTGGAGTAGGTGCAGTTATATTTAATGATTTATATAATAGTAGAATAAAAGATGAATTATTTGATTATGATATAATGCTTAATTTTCAAGGAGAAACATGTCCATATATTCAATACATGTTTGTTAGAATTAATAGTGTTTTAGAAAAGTCAAATAGTAAAATTTTACTAGAAAATGTAAATATAAATAAAATAAATGATGATTTATCGTATAGAATGGCAAAAATAATATATAATTTTAGTGATACCATTAAAGAAGCGGCAAGTAAAAATGAACCATATATTATTTCAAGATACTTAATAGACCTTGCAAAAGCATATAGTTCATTCTATAATGAGAATAAAATATTATCTGATGACCTTGAAGAAAGAGATTCAAGATTATATTTAGTAAATATGGTTGGAAATATACTTAAGAAAGGAACTTATTTGCTTGGTATTGAAATGCCAAATAAAATGTAGTGAACAAATAATAATTTTAAGAATATAAATATAGCAAATAATAAGAAAGAGGTAAAAATATGAGCATAAGAGAAAAAGATAAGTTAGATTTAGAATTAATGAGCTATACTGATATAGCATATGAAATTATTAAGGAAGATAAAAAACAGTATAATACTCCAAATTTATTTAGAGAAGTATGTAATTTACTTGAATTATCAGAGGCTGAATTTGAAGCAAAAATAGGAGACTTTTTTACAGCACTTACAACAGATAAAAGATTTATTTTAATAGATAGTGTTAATTGGGATTTAAAAGAAAATCATGTTGTAAAAGTAGTTGTTGATGATGGTGAAGATGATGCAGTAGATGTAGTAGACGATGAAGAAGAAAGTGAAGATGAAGAAGAAGAAACAACTGATGAAGATGACGCGATAGAAGATGATTATACAGATGAATCAGATGATGATTACATGGAAGATGATTTAGAAGATTTAAATATAGTTGATGAAGACGATATAGAAGAGTAGGTGAAAAAATGATAGATAGATTAGAAGCAACTTTAGAAAAGTACAATAGTTTAACAGAAGAACTTAGTAAACCAGAAGTTTTAAGTGATGTAAAAAAGATGACTTCACTATCTAAAGAACAAGCATCACTTGCAGATATTATTGAAAAATATAAAGAATATAAAAAAGTTGTTAGTGATATTAACGATGCAAAAGAAATGCTAGATGATAAAGAAATGGCTGCATTTGCAAAAGAAGAAATATCAAGACTTGAAATAGAAAAAGAAAATTTAGAAAAAGAACTTGAAGTACTATTACTTCCAAAAGATCCTAACGATGACAAAAATACTATAGTTGAAATAAGAGGTGCTGCAGGTGGGGATGAAGCAAATCTTTTTGCAGGAGATTTATTTGAAATGTATAGTAGATATGCAGAAAATATGGGATGGAAAATAGAAATAATAAATGCTGTAGAAGGAACAAGTGGTGGATATTCACAAATAGAATTCATGGTTAAGGGAGAAAATGTATACTCAAAACTTAAATATGAATCAGGAACACATAGAGTTCAAAGAGTTCCAAGTACAGAATCACAAGGAAGAGTTCATACATCAACTGCGACAGTTGCAGTACTTCCAGAAGTAGAAGATATAGATATAGAAATAAAAGATAGTGATATAAGAGTAGACGTATATAGAAGTAGTGGTGCAGGAGGACAAGGAGTAAATACAACAGATAGTGCAGTTAGAATAACATATTTACCAACAAATACAGTTGTAACTTGTCAAAATGAAAGAAGTCAGCTTAAAAATAAAGAACAAGCTATGAAAGTATTAAAAAGTAAAATATATGAAGATTTACAAAAGAAACAAAATGCTGAAATAGAAGATGAAAGAAGAAGTAAAATTGGTACAGGTGATAGAGCAGAAAAAATAAGAACATATAACTATCCACAAAATAGAGTAACTGATCATAGAATTAATTTAACAATAATGCAGTTAGATAGAATTATGCAAGGTAAATTAGATGAAATAATAGAAGCTCTAATTAATGAAGACCAAAGAAGAAAACTTGCAGGAGAATAATGACAGATATAGAATATTTAAAAAAATATTATAATGGGGATATTAATAATGCATTAAAAAGATTAGAAATGGGTGAACCTGTTCAATATATAGTTGGTAATGTAGACTTTTTTGGATATAAAATAAATGTTGATAAAAGAGTTTTAATCCCAAGATTTGAAACCGAGGAACTTGTAGAAAATACTATAAAATATATAAAAAAGTATTTTAATTTACCTGTAGATATATTAGAAGTAGGAACAGGATCTGGATGCATTAGTATTACTTTAAAAAAAGAATTAGAAAATGTTAATATAACTGCTAGTGATATATCAAGTGATGCATTAGAAGTTGCTTTATCAAATGCAAAAGAAAATAATGCAGATATTAATTTTGTAAATACAGATATTTATAAAGGAATAAATAAAAAATTTGATTGTATAATAAGTAATCCACCTTATATTTCTAAGGATGAAAAAATAATGGATATAGTATATAATAACGAACCACATTTGGCATTATTTGCGGATAACAATGGATTATATTTTTATGAAGAAATAATAAAGAATGCTAAAAATATATTAAAAGATAAATATTTAATATGCTTTGAAATAGGTGAAAGTGAAGCAAAAAGTGTTACATCATATGCACATAAATATTTAGATAATCCAAAAGTCATAGTAAAAAAAGACTTAGAAAAAAGAGATAGAATGATTTTTATACATAATTTTGAATAAAATTAAAATAATCGTCCATACATAGAGTGAAAGGATGATTTTTTTATGAAAAAGTATATAATTTTAATTCTAGCAATAATATCCATGATATATGTTTTTACAAGTGTTAAAGCAGAGGACACAATAATTCCAGATGAAGCAATTAGATTTAGGGTAATCGCAAACAGTAATACAATTTATGATCAAAATATAAAGGTTCAACTTAAAAATGTTGTACAAAATAAAATATTTGAACTAACAAAAGGAACAGAAACAATTGAAGAAACAAGAAAAATATTAAAGGATAATATCGATTTATTAGATAATTTAACAAAAGAAACATTAAAGAATTTAGGATATGATAAAGATTATAAGATAAATTATGGTTATAATTATTTTCCAAAAAAGAAATATAAAAGTGTAACATATAAAGAAGGAATGTATGAATCATTAGTTATAACATTAGGTACCGGTGAAGGAGATAACTGGTGGTGTGTATTATTTCCACCATTATGCTTAGTAGAAGCAGATGAAAGTACTGTGGGTGATGCAGAATATACATTTTTTATAAAAGAAATTATTGATAAATATACTAAATAAAACTCCGTATTGTGAGCTTTTTTTATTTTATTCAAATAATTTGACAAAATAAACCTTTTATGTTAGTATATAGCACGTTATTTGAAAGAGAGGGGATTTCAATGAAAGAGATTAATATCAAACGTAAAGATAGAAATATCGATGTAATAAAGGAAAAAATGCTAGAAATACTTGATGAATATGAAGAAGCAAAAGAAGAAAATAATGAAGATGCAATGATAAAATTAGAAGGTTATTTTAATAAACAAAAAGCTTTAATGGAAGATTCTAAAGAGTATTTTGATTCATATGATACAGATGACATTAAAATGCAAGCAAATTATGATACAGATTTAGATAATGTTAGAGAAGCAAAATATATTTTAGCTGGTAAAAAGGGCTATGAAAAAAATTCTGACTTATATAATGATTTAATGTCTTCTAGAACAATGGAAGAAGCAAAAGAAGTATTAGAAAATAAACCAGAAAAAAAGAGAAAGTTTGTATTTAGAAAATTTAAAAAACAATTAATAATCTTTGGATTAGTAGCAGCTTTAGGCGCAAGTACTTTAGGTTTAGCATCACATTTTAAAAAGAAAAATCATCAAAAAAATATTGTTCCAATTGAGACAACTACAGAATATAAAGATGATATAAATGATGATTCAATAAAAGAAGAAAATGATATAATTATACCAGAAACAGATGTAAATAATTTTAGTAATGACAATGTTTCTGTTGATGAATCTTATAAAAATTTAAAATATACAGGTAATGGTAAAACAGTATCTAATTATGCACAAACAAGTGGAGTAGGTGCAGGTGGTTCAGTTGGTTCAACAGGAACAACAGTTACTGAAAAATCAAATGATAATCTTGTATTACCACCAAAACCAGCAGATACAGTATCAACAGTTATTGTTCCAGAACAACCAGAAAATAATCAAACAACTGGTTCAGTGACAGAAGTGCCAGGTAATAATGATAATAATACAAATAAAGATAATACAGAAAAAGTAACAATAGATGAAAACGAAGAAGTACCAAATCCTAGTGAAAATAATCCTAGTAAAATAGAAGAAGATCCAAGTAATAATAATGGAAATGATAATAACAATAACAATAACAACAATAATAGCGATAATAATGAATCAAATACAACAGAAGATGTTGTAATTCCACCAAAACCAGAAGAAAATAATCCTAGTAAAATAGAGGAAACTGGTGATGATGATATAATTTATTTTGATGAACATGGTAATTCATATACAATACCAAATTCACCAAAATCTCAAGAAACTACAGAAGAAAAAACAACATCATCAAAAGTTCAAGAAACTATAGAAAATACAAAAGAAGAGGAAAAAACTACTATAGAAGAAAATGAAGAAGTTCCTTCATTTGAAACACCTACAGAAATAGAAGAAGAAAAATCTTCTATAACAGAAGAAAAAGAACAATATATTGCATTAAGAGAAGCTATAACATCAGCATTAGCTCAAAATAATGTAGAAACTGAGAACATGGAAGAATCACAAGTTCTTACATATAGAATGTAATTTAAGGGGGTATAATTTATGAAATCAAATAAAAAAAGACTTGCAACTATGTCACTTGGAGCTATGATGTTAGCAAGTGGTCTTACAGGTTGTAAAGAAAAAACAAATACAGTTGATTTAACAGAAGATATTACAACTGAAATTACTACAGAAAATGTATTAACAACAGAAACTGTTGATTTAGAAGAAGAAAGAGCAAAAGCTCGTGAATTACAATATAAAACTTTAGCAGAAAATTCATATAATACTTATAAAGAATTCTATGATGATATTAGTGTTTCTTCTTCACAAATAGAAAAATTAGTAAAAATATTAAATGAGGATTTATCTGGTATAACTACAGATGATGCAAGAGATGCATATGCATTAATAGATCAAATTATTTTATCAGATAATATGCATCATCAAATTGATAAATATATATTCTCGTCAGATTCAACTGATATACCAGTATATACACATCCAAGAATATCAGAATTTATATCAAATGATAATGTAGATTTAAAAGAATTCTTAATTAGAACAGAAAATTTAAGAGATGAAATTTATAATGCATATACTGTCGGTACAGAAGAAGATAGAAAAGTAGCGTCTGAAGATGCTGCAAAATTAGTTGATTACGAAGCAATTCAATATAGAAATAATGAATCTATAATGAATGATAATACATTATCATCACCTAAGAGAATGCTTGCAAGTAATTATGAAAAAAATATAATTGGAATGTTAAATTCAATATCAGTTAATCAACCAGAAATGGAATCTTCAGAAGGATTTACTATATATTTAGTATCTAATGTATCTGTATCAGTAGATGAAAATGGAGAAAAAGTATATGATTATACTGGAACAGATGATGTTGCATTTTCAGATGGTAAAGAACTAAGAGAATTACTTGCCAAGTGTGAACAAGGAAAATATATTGAAACATGTTGTAGTGAATTAGCATCAATAATAAAACAAATTCAAGAAAATAATTTAACACAATCAAGAAGAGAATTAAAAGATATGTATGAAGCAAAGAAAAATTTATTATCACAAATGAAACAAGATTCTTATAAAAGCATTTGTTCAAATGTAGAAAATGAAATAAATTCTAAATCATATGGATATAGCATATCAATAAATGGATAAGTAGACAAAAGTCTGCTTTTTCTTTACACTTTATATTTTGTTCTTTAATAAAGTGTGCTAAAATAATATAGACACATATACTAAATATATAGGAGGTACATATGAACATACTAAAAGTGCAAGGTGGAAAAGAATTAGAGGGAAGAGTAAAAATAAGTGGTGCTAAAAATAGTGCAGTTGCATTACTACCAGCAACTCTTTTATGTGATGAAAGTGTAAATTTACTTAATGTTCCTGATATTTCAGATACAGTAGCATTATTTGATATTCTTTCATATTTAGGTGCTAAAATAACAAATTTAGGAGAAGAATCATATAAGATTGATGTTAGTAATATAGAAAATAAACCAATAACAGATGAAATGTCTAATAAATTAAGAGCGTCATATTATTTTATGGGAGCCCTTCTAGGTAAATATAAAAAAGCAGTAGTTTCATATCCAGGAGGATGCAGTATTGGATCTAGACCTATAGATTTACATTTAAAAGGATTTGAAAGTCTAGGTGCTAAAATTAAATATGAAGAAAATAATATAATTATTAGTGCTGAAGAATTAAAAGGAAGTAATATATATTTAGATTTTGCAAGCGTAGGTGCAACTATAAATATAATGCTCGCAGCAGTAAAAGCAGAAGGAACAACAATAATAGATAATGCGGCTAGAGAACCAGAAATAGTAAATATAGCAATGTTTTTAAACAGTATGGGAGCAAAAATAACAGGTGCTGGAACAAGTACTATAAGAATAAAAGGTGTAAAAAATATGCACTCATCAGTACATGAAGTTATACCAGATAGAATAGAAGCAGGAACATATATAATGATAGGTGCTTGTGCATGTAAGAGACTTGTCGTAGAAAATATAATACCAGAACACTTAGAAGCGTTGACACAAAAGCTAATAGAAATGGGAGTAGATTTAAAAATAGAAGATGATTCAATATATATATCAAATAAAAATAAATTAAAAGCGGTAAAAATAAAAACACAGGTGTATCCTGGCTTTCCAACAGACATGCAACAAGTAATGTCAGCACTTATGACTAGAGCAGAAGGAAAATCTGTAATAGAAGAAACTATTTTTGAAAACAGATTTCAAAATTTATATGAATTAAGGAAAATGGGGGCAAATATTGAGGTTAGTGGTAACAAAGGATATATTTTTGGACCTACAAAATTAAGAGGAAAAACAGTAAATGCAACAGATTTAAGAGCGGGTGCATCACTTGTACTCGCAGCCCTTATCGCAGAAGGAACAACAACAATAAATAATGCAGATTATATATTAAGAGGATATGAACATATAACAGAAAAACTTACATCTTTAGGTGCTAAAATAGAACTAACTCAAATATAATTTACTAGTAGTAATACTAGGGAGTGGGTATATGAAGATGAAAATATTAATATTATTTCTGTTTTTTACAGGCATTATATTTATTTCGTATGTAAAGAGTAATAAAGAAGAAATAAATTATACAATTATAGGAGAAAAAGAACTATTTTCAAATAATATTATATCCAAAAATTTTTCTGATCTAATATATGATGAATTGTCAAAAAAGAATAATTTTGGTTTTTATTCAAAAGAATTTACATATAAAAATATAAGAACAATTGATATGATAAATAACATTAATAATAATGTAAGTATAGATAATATATATATACAAAATATATTAAAAAGGACAAATGTTCTTATAATAAATACAGGGAACAATGAAATAAATTATAAATTATCGAAAGTAGACAGTAATGAAAATAACGATAATGAAATATATAATTATATAGATGAAGTATATAAAGATATTAAAGTATTAATAGAAAAAGTAAAAGATTTAAATGAAGGAAAAATAATATTTCTTGGAATATATAATGATACAGGAAACAAAGATAATGATAAATATTATAAATATATAAATGAAAAATTAGAATTATTAATGCATTCAAATGACATAGATTACTTAAATTTATTTTATGTATTAAATAAAAATGAAGATTATCTAACAAAAGGAAACAATATTTATATAACAAATGAGGGTAATATTGCAATTTTTAATAAATTATATCGTAAAATTGATCAATTATACTTGCATAAACAACGCTAAATTGTTATAATATTAAAGATTTTAGTAATTCTATGACTAAAAAAATAGTTATGGCGGAAGGAGAAATAAAAATGGCAAAACAAGGAAATATTGAATATATGGATACTACAGTTACTTGTGCTTGTGGTGAAACATTTACAACAAAGTCAACAAAACCAGAAATTCGTGTAGATGTTTGTTCTAAATGTCATCCTTTTTATACTGGAAAACAAACAAGAGCATCTAAAGCAGGTAATGTAGAAAAATTTAATGCTAAATATGGATTTAAATCAGAAGAAAAATAAGCTAAATACTAGTTTATTTTTTTTTAATGTTTTATAATAATAATGGGTGAATAAAATGAAAATAGGAATAGCGTCAGATCATAGAGGATATGACTTAAAACAAAAAATAATAAAAGATATGAAAAATATAGAATTTGTAGATTTTGGAACAGATTCAGATAAGAGTGTGGATTATCCTGATTATGCATTTAAGTTATGCACAGGAATAATAAATAAAAAAGTAGATTTAGGAATTGCAATATGTGGATCAGGTATAGGAATAAGTATTGCATGTAATAAAGTAAAAGGAATAAGATGTGCAAGAGTTACAACTATTAAAGATGTAAAAGTAACAAAGAAAGATAATAATGCAAATGTAATAGCGTTTTCTAGTGATGTAAATTATGACAAAGTTAAAAGAATGATAGAAGAATTTATAAATACACCATTTAGTAATGAAGAAAGACATATAAAAAGAATTAATAAAATTAGTGAATATGAAAGATTAAATTAACATATACTTTAACGGGTGAAGACTATGAAAAAAATAGTGGTAATCATAATAAGTGTTATATTTATACCTTTTATAATTACTAGTTTTTTTTATGAGTATAAAGTAAAAAATATTCAATCTGGATTTAATTCAAATAAAGATGAAACAGTAGTTAGAGTTCTAACAAAGAATAATACTGTGGAAAAAATTAATTTAGAAGATTATTTAGTTGGAGTAGTATCAGGAGAAGTACCTGTTTCGTTTGAAAAAGAAGCAATAAAAGCGCAAGCAGTAGCAGCAAGAACATATGCATTAAAACAAATAGAAAACCATAAAAATTATGAATATGATGTAAAAGATGATACATCATCACAGGTATATCAAACAGATGAAGAATTAAGAAATAAATGGGGTAATAATTATGATGAATATGTAAAAAAAATAAAGGAATGTGTAAATGAAACAGAAGGAGAATATGTTTCATATAATAATGAAGTAATATATGCATTTTTCTTTTCCACAAGTAATGGGAAAACAGAAGATAATAAAAATGTATTTGGAAAAGATTTACCATACTTAAAAGTTGTAGATAGTAGTTTTGATGAATCCGAAACAAAGAACTTTACAACAGTAAAAATAGTATCATTAGATGATTTTTATAAACAATTAAATTTAGAAAAAAGTGATGAATTAAACATAACTAATATAGTAAGAACAGAGTCAAGTAGAATATCAAGTATTATGATAAATGGGAAGGCTTTTACAGGAAGAGATTTTCAAAAAAGATTATCACTTAGATCAAATGATTTTACTATTCAAAAAAATAATGAAAATATAACAATAACAACAAAAGGATTTGGTCATGGTGTTGGAATGAGTCAATATGGAGCAAATGCACTTGCAAAAAGACATAAAACATATGATGAAATACTTAAATATTATTATCAAGGTACAAATTTACAAAAATTATAAAAAAATTGTATAAAATAAGAAAAATCTACCAAACTTAAAATGAGGTGGATAAAATGAAAGAAAGAAAAAGAAAATTAAAACCATTTGTAATGCCAATGGTATATGCTTTAGCATTTACAGCATTAGTATTATCTTTATCAGCATTAGATAGTATTCAAAATAAAAAGGTGTCAAAAGCAGATGATAATTATACATATGTTAATAATAGTATAATATCAAGTAATGTACCTGTAGTAAAAGAAGAAAAAATTATGGTAAAACCATATACAAGTGAAAAAGTAGAAATTTCAAAAAAATTCTATGATACAAATGAAAGTGATGAAGAAAAACAAAATTCACTTATTTATTATAATGATACATATATGCAAAATTCAGGAATTTTGTATAAATCTAATGAATCATTTGATATTGTTAATATACTTGATGGTACAGTAGTTGATGTGAAAAAAGATGAGGTTTTAGGTAATGTTGTAGAAGTAAAACATTCTAATAATTTAATAAGTACTTATGAAGGATTATCCACAGTAAATGTAAAAAAAGATCAACTTTTAAAACAAGGAGATGTAATTGGTAAAAGTGGAAAACTAGAATTAGGTGAATCTTTAGAAAATAGTTTATTATTTGAATTAATTAAAGATGGTAAATATGTAAATCCTTTAAATTATTTAGATAAAAAAATCAGTGACCAATAATTTAATCATAAAAAAGTAAAAAAATTATATATTTTACTATAGAGGTGTTTAACTTGAATAGTAAGATATATAAAAGAATAAAAGAAGAATCAGATTATATATTAAAAGAAAACTTAACAGTAAGAGAAATAGCAAAAAAAATAAATGTAAGTAAAAGTACTGTTCATAAAGATTTACATGAAAGACTTTATGATATTGATAAAGATTTATTTAATAAAGTAGATAAAATATTACAAAAACATTTAGAAGTAAGGCATATTAATGGAGGATATGCAACTAAAATAAAATATGAAAAATTAAGAAAGGGATGATATCTTGCTAGGTAAAGATATAGGAATAGATTTAGGAACAGCAAATGTTTTAATATATGTAAAAGGACAAGGTATTGTCATAAATGAGCCTAGTGTAGTAGCAATTGAAACTGAAACAAAAAAGGTTCTTGCAGTAGGTGAAGAAGCTCATAAGATGTTAGGTAGAACTCCTGGTAAAATTAGATCAATTAGACCACTAAAAGACGGTGTAATTGCAGATTTTGAACTAACAGAAGCAATGCTTAATAGTTTTATAAAAAAAATAAAAGCAAAGGGTACATTTACTAGACCTAGAATTTTAATTTGTTGTCCATCAAATATAACTAAAGTAGAAAGAAATGCAATTAGGGAAGCAGCTGAGAGTGCAGGAGCAAAAAAAGTATTTGTTGAAGAAGAGCCAAAAGTAGCAGCAGTAGGTGCAGGACTTGATATAAGTGCCCCATCAGCAAGTATGGTTATTGATATTGGTGGAGGAACAACAGATATAGCAATATTATCATTAGGAGATATTGTAAATAGTAAGTCAATAAGAGTTGCTGGAGATTTATTTGATCAAGATATAATAAAATATGTTAAAAATAAGTATAAATTAATTATTGGTGAAAGAACAGCAGAGGATGTAAAAATAAAAATAGGTACTGTTTATCCAGAAGAAAAAAAAGAAAAGATGACTATTAGAGGTAGAGATATGATAACAGGATTACCAAATTCTATTACCATAAATTCAAAAGAAATAGAAGAATCTTTAAAAGATTCTGTTCATAAAATAGTACTTGCTACAAAATCAGTATTAGAAGAAACATTACCTGAATTATCTGCAGATATAGTTACAAAAGGTATAGTAGTTACAGGTGGAGGAGCTTTATTAACAGGATTAAAAAAACTACTTGAAGAAGAATTAAAAGTGCCAATAAAAATAGCAGATTCACCACTTACATGTGTTGTTGATGGAACAGCAATTATGCTTGATAATATTAAATTACTTGAAAAATAAGTTAAATACTTATTTTTTTTCATTTATATATATGTTATAATTTTATTAGTAGGTGAGAAAATGAGTAGTAGTTTATTAAATAATCTAAAAATAATTTCAATTGTATTTTTATTTGTAGCATGTTTAATTCCATTTATAAAAAAGCTTGCCGTATATATAGGTGCAGTTGATATTCCTGGTGGAAGACATATACATGATAAAGTTATGCCAAAACTTGGAGGACTTGCCATATTTACAGGATTTTTATTAGGATATATGCTTTTTTGCATTCAAACTCCACAAATGATATCAATATTAATTGGTGGAATAATAATATTAATATTTGGCATATTTGATGATATAAAAAGACTTCCAGCATCTGTTCAATTTGTTGGACAAATTGCAAGTGCAGTAGTAGTTGTATTCTATGGAAATATTGTTATGCAAGATGTATCAGCATATGGTATATATTTAAATTTTGGTGTATTTGCACCATATATTACTATAATCTTTATAGTCGCACTTATGAATTGTTTAAATTTCATAGATGGTCTTGATGGACTTGCAGGTGGTATAGCAACAATATTTTTTGTAACAATTTCAATAATAATTAATTATACTGGTATATATAATGGTCTTGATGCTTCATTATCATTAATAATGATAGGCGCAACACTAGGATTTTTAGTACATAATTTTCACCCAGCAAAAATATTTTTAGGAAATAGCGGTTCAATGTTTCTTGGCTATATGATAGCGGTTATATCATTACTAGGTTTTAAAAATGTAACAATTACTTCATTTGTAGTACCTGTTTTAATACTTGCAATTCCAATACTAGATACATTCTTTGCTATAACAAGAAGATTGATTAAAGGACAGTCGCCAACAAAAGGTGATAAAAAACATATACATCATCAATTACTTCAAATGACATCAAGTCAAGTAAAAACAGTTTTAATAATATATTTAATAAACATATTATTTTCATTTGCTTCTGTTGTATATGTTGTAAAAAATGCAAAACTTGGACAAATTATTTATGCTGTTTTATTAGTTATTGTTGTATGGTTCGTATTAACAACAGATATACTTTTTGATAGAAAAACAATAAAAGATGATTTAAAACATAGAAATAGAGAAAAGAACAAAAATGAAAAAGAGGAAGATAATGAGTAAAAAAATCTTTCTTTTTTCTTTATATTTAATCAAAAATTGGTAAAATATGGTATAATTATCTTGCTTGTAAAAAATAGGAGGAGCAAGATGTTAAATTTTGTAGTATGTGAAGACAATAAAGTTATTTTACAGAAAAATATAGATATAATTAATAGTGTTATGTTTAAAAATAATATAAATTATAGAGTATATTCATTTAGTAGTTTTTCAGAGGAATTAAAGGAATTGATGAATTCAAATATTGGTCAGATAATATATATTTTGGATATAGAATTAGAAGATGCTTCTGGCCTTGATATAGCAGCTGAAATAAGAAAAAAAGATTTGGATAGTTTTATTATAATATCAACTTCATATATAGATTATTTACCATATACTTTAAAATCTAAATTGATGTTATTTGATTTTGTATCAAAATTTGAAAATTATGAACAAAATTTATTATCAGTATTATATAAAATACTTGCTTCTATAAAAAAAACATCAAGCAATAGAAGTAAAATTAAGGAGTGATTTTATGAACGTATTAAATGTAGTTTTGAGTGGGATTATATCTGTTATTGTTTCATACTTTACAATAATAAATATGGCTGGGAAAAATAATATAAATAATAATTTTAAAAATATAATTGTTTATTTTTTAATTTTAATTCCATTTATTTTACTAACTTGTTTTTCTTTTGTAGGAATACCAAAATTAATAATAAATATTACTGCAACAATATTTGCCTTATATTTTTCTATATTCAAAAAAGATATATCTAATTCAGTATATTATACAATAGCATATAATTTGTTTGCAGCAACAATAGAAATATTGTTATCCTTAATATTTGTTGGGTTATTAAAATTTGATATAAATGCATATGAAAAATTTTCATTTTCATTATTATTATTTTCTGTATTGAATTGTTCATTGGTATATCTTATTTCAAAGATAAAATTATTTACCAATTCAATACAAAAATTTAATAAAATTGTGTCTCAAAATAATAAAGATTGGATTTATATTATAATTTGTATAATTTTAGTTGTTTTATTAATAACCTTTAATAAATATAACCTAAAATCTAACGTTGATTTTTACATAAATATATTTATTACAATATTTATGTTTTTATCAATAATTTATGTAGTTTATAATAAAATTCAAAAGAAAGCATTTGAAAATAAATATAATGAAGTAATGGAATATGTTACAAGATATGAAAAGATTATTAATGAACAAGGTAAGAAAAATCATGAATACAATAATCAATTAATGGTACTAAAAGGTTATCTTGATAAACCGGATAGATTAAAGGATTATTTAGAATTAATAATAGGTGAACATAAAACAGGACAAAACTATACAGTTAAACAATTAGGTTTTTTACCTGATGGTGGTATAAAAGGTTTGCTTTATCATAAATTAAGCAAAATGGAAGAAGAAGGAATTAAATCTTATTTATATGTAGATCAAGGCATGCAAGAATTATCAGAAGATATATTTGATATTAAAACATGTCAAGATATTACAAAAATACTTGGAGTATTTATAGATAATGCTATAGATGCATCAAGTAAGGCAAATCAAAAAGAAATTGAAATAGATTTTAAAGTTCAAAAGGATTGTTTAATAATAAGTGTTGCTAATACGTATGATAATAAAACTGATGTAAATAAAATTGGTAAAAAAGGTTACTCAACAAAAGGTGCAGGTCATGGTTTTGGATTATCAATAGTAAAAGATATATCAAAAAATAACCCTAATATAGAATCATTTAGTGATGTAAGTGATAGTAAATTTAAACAAACTGTATTAATATATTATAAGAAATAAAAAAGATTCTCAAAAAAATTGAGAATCCTTTTTTTAATCAATAAGTGAAGCTGGCATTTCTGGTTCATCTAATAATAAAAATGCACATCCAGAATAAGCAACAGTTCCAACAACAGCACCAATAGCAGCTAAAGCAATAGATAGGAATTTTTTCATAATTTTTCCTCCTTTATCTATGATTAATTATTTAACCTCATAATTTTTATAATTATTATAGCTTACCCCAAATAATTTATATGTTATTGGAAGCATTATAATAATTTGAATAATTAAAGCAAATATAAAGCAATTACTTAAGGTGTTATTTTTTATTACAATAGATAAAGTCATATATATAATTGAAATAATAATAGATAAAACTTTATATATTGTCCTTTTTTTCTTGTTTATTAATGGTCTTTTTTTTGTGTCTGCAGGAGCAAGTATTCCAATCATAACAACTAGTGGAATGAACATTATTTCTTTTATTATGATAGGTATTGTAAGATTTATACAGATATACGGAGTTAATATAAAGAATAAGGATGAAGATATAAGGCAGTCAATACTTCTTTTTGCATGTACACCGAATGCAGTAAGTCTTATTCCATTAAATGTTAATAATAAAAGTATAACCTCTTTAAATATACCTAAAATAATAGAAATAATTATTATAAAAATTAATTTTGTAATTGTAAGATATAAACCTTCTAAACCATATTTTATTTTATCTTTATCTTTTTTAGATAAATCTTTGTTATATGTCGTTATAAGATTCATACACTTTTCTAATATTAATTTTTTCATAAATACTCCTTGACTAAATGTTATCATGTAAAAAAATTTTTTTTAAATAATGTTTAAAAAATCTAAAAAATTTTATTTTTTTTCTAAAAAAATAAAAAAAATATCTAAAATTATCTGAAAAAGTAGAAAAATGTATAAATTTTCTTATCTTTTGTTTTTCACTTATAAATAATGATAAAATTAATTTGTTAACCCGCATTTTTTGTCGAAATTTTGGGCATACTTTTTCTTGAATATAGTAATGCAGTAGAGTTATCATAAATATAGACATGAGAAGGAGGAATATATATGTCAAAGGGAATAATAAAATGGTTTAATAATGAGAAAGGATATGGATTTATAACTGGTTCTGTAGACGAAGATATATTTGTTCATTATACAGCTATAAAACAAGATGGTTATAAGACATTATCAGAAGGACAAATTGTTGAATTTAATTTAATAAAAACTGATAAAGGTTTACAAGCTACTAATGTAAAAACTGTAAACGAAAAAGAATTAACTACTATTTCATAGTAGTTTTTTTAAAAATATGTTATAATTCTTAAAAGGAGATGGTATTTTGAAATATATTATTAGAAGTGCAAAAACAGAAAATACGGAAGCTATAAAGGAGTACATTGAAAGTAAGTTAAGTAAACTTGATAAATATTTTGAAACATCTGATGATATAGAAGCAATAGTACTTACAAAAGTAAACGGAAGAGAAAAAGTTATTGAGGTAACAATTCCTACAAAACATTTTACTTTAAGAAATGAAGAATCAAATGAAGATTTATATGCTGCTATTGATAAGATTGCAGATAAGTTAGAAAGACAAATAAGAAAAAATAAAGAAAAAATAAATAAAAAAATAAGCAAAACATTTATAAGTGATTTTGCACCAGAATTAGCAGATGAATATGAAGAAGAAGAATCAATAGTAAAAAGAAAAGAAATTGAATTAAAACCTATAGATGAAGAAGAGGCAATAATTCAAATGGAAATGTTAGGTCATTCATTCTTTGTATATAAAGATGTTAATACAAAAAAGGTTTGTGTTTTATATAAGAGAAAAAATGGAAATTATGGAATTATAGAAACAGAATAGGAAGATTTATCTTTCTATTTTTTCTTGTAAATATTTAAATATTATTATATAATTATCTTAATGTAAGGATGATAAAAATGAAGAAAAAAATACTATATTTTATAATTCCATTATTTTTATTTTTTTCAGGAATAAGTACTGTATTTGCTGATAATTGTTCTACGGTAAAAAATAAAATAGATAATTATCAATCATATAAAGATGTGTTAAGTAGTATAGATTGTACAGATGATGCGGATATTAACAATGTTGCAACATGTAATGAATTAAATGTTAAAAAAAATATTGTTGTAACAGAATTAATGAAATTAAATGAAGAAAATAATATATGTTCAACATATAGATCACAGGTTGATACTATTATAAAAGAAAATGAAGATAAATGTGGGAAAATATTTAATAGTGATTTTAATAAGTTTGTTAATAACGTAATGGCATTATTTTATATTGCTGGGCCAATACTTTTAATCTTATTTGGTTCATTAGATTATGCTAAAGCAACAGTATCATCAGAACGTGATGCATTTAAAAAAGCAAATAAGAACTTTGCAAAAAGATTAGCTGCAACAATATTATTATTTGTTGCTCCTGCAATAACAAATTTTATAATAAGTTTTAATGTGTCAGATAAATATTTATCTGGAAATGCTTATACATGTAATTATGATTATATAGTATTCAATAAAAAATATAATATAGTTTATACACCAAGAAATAATTCATCGACTACTAATATTAATGGTAATGGGGATATTTTAGCTGCTGCAGAACAGGTTCATTCACGATATGAAAAAGAACGTTGGCATTATTCTGCAAGTTATAACAATGATATTGCAAGTGCAACTAATGATTCACATCACAGGACAGTATGTGCCACTTTTGTAGCATCCGTTTTATATGTTTCTGGTGCAATACCTGAAGAAACGATAAACAAATATGCATATCAATTTGCTCATGAATCATACAATGGTGCTAAAGATGGTATTGAAGGTATGCTTATAGATAATGGATGGATAAAAATAACTAATTATGATGATTTACAACCTGGTGATATAGTATTTATGCCAGGGCATGTTCAAATATATGCAGGTAAAGATAGTTCTGGTAATTCTCTTTGGTATAATGCTGGTAGTGATAATGCTATCCAAAGAAAAAATCCATATACACAGGGTGATTCATATTCTAGAAGTAAATTTGAATCTGCAAGAAGGAAACCATGATAAGGAGTAATAAAATGAAAAAAAAATATAAAATAATAACATCATTAATAATGTTTATATTGATAATTATAATAATATTTTACGAAATTTTTAAGTATCCAAAAGAAGTTGCAATTTTTGATAGTAATACAATTGTGTATTATAGAAATAATAAAATTGTAAAGGTAGATTATCCTAACAAAATAAATGCTAGATATAATTTTAATAAATTATTTATCTATAATAATGGCATTTTGGAAGAAGGTTATATAAATATTGTCCAAGAAAACGATTATAATTATTTTAATGTATACAAAAATGATTTATCAAAAATAAATATATATCCATTAATTGCATATACCAAAAAATTAAACTTAAAAATATATGAATCAAAAGAAGAAACTAATTTTACAGATGATGAATTAAATGCTATAAAAAAAGTTTTGTCAGATAATGGCTTGAATGATCAATATACAGGAATTTCAAAAAAAAGCGTAAAAAATATAAATATATACAATATAAATAATTTTAAAAATAGTGATGATGAATTCTATAATATTGTTTTTATGATAGATAATAATGATAATTCTAGTGTTATAGATAAATCTTTTTATAATAAGAATTTGATTAATATAAAAAGGTTTGATTTTTATGGATTAATTGATATTGATAAAGACGGCGAAAATGAAATTGTAGTTACTGAAACCCAAGGTGATGATGCCCCAATATATTATTATTTTTATAAATATAATTCTTCAAAAAAAATATTGAATAAGATAAGTTAAAAGAAGGTGAATATATGTGTAACAATATTATAGTTTTATGGTTCTTTATTATTTTAAAAATAATAGCTATATTAATTCTTCCTATAATTATAATGATCAAAAGAAAAAAACAATATGTTAATATATTGATAATTGTAGATATTTTACTTCTTTTATTCTTTTTAATATGTAACATATTTACAATAAATAAATGTGTATATAATTCTAATTTAGATGGTATAGAAAGAACTAAAAATGAAAATCAAATAACTTTATATAATAAAATACATCCAGCTGAATTAAATGGTAATAATTCAGAGGGTATTAATCCTGAAAAGAATTATAAAACTGCAACAGGTAAAACTTTATATTATTTTAACCAAAATAAAGAATATATGAAAACAGCCTATTATACATGTAATAATGAAAAAATATATATGAATTCATTTGGTAGTAGTATGACATCAGTATCAATAGCAATTTCCACATTGTATGATAATAGCATAAATCCAGTTCAAATACTTAATTTTTACAAAGAGGATAATTCAGATTTATGTAATATGAAATTTGATATTAATAGTATTTTTAGTTCTGTTACAAAAAGATATGGAGCAATTACACTTACAAATATAAATAGTGATCAAATAAAAGATGAGATAAAAAATGGTGGAATAGTAATTGTCGAAGTTTCTGCTAAGGAAGGATCAAAACTTACTTGTGATCATGATTACATAGTTATTTATAATATTTCATTAAATGGTAATCTTATGTATGTAAGTCCAGCAAGTACAACAACACCTTACGTTTGTTCATATTCTTCTAGGGCATATGGTAGTACAATAGATTATAGTAATAATAATGTATCGTTAGAAGAATTAACAAATGAAGCAGTAAATTATTATTTAATAAAGAAGGTATAATATGAAAAAGAAAATAAAATATATAGTTATAAGTGTTTTATTACTTTTAGTAACAGGTTGTTCAGGAAATTATAATGTCAAGATAAATGAAGATATGTCAGTAAATGAAGAATTATATTTGACCATAGAAAATAAAGAAGGATTATATCAAAAAACACTAAAGATATTTAATGATAATAATGTTAAAGAAAAAGATTATGAGGTAGTATTAAGCGATGATAATCTTAAAATAACATACAATGCTTCATATAATTCAATAGAAGAATATATTTTGAATAGTAAAGTATATCATCAATTAATTGATAATATAGAACTTAATAAATCTAATAACTATGTTGATTTATATGTTAATGAAAAATTAAAATTATCTAATTTAAATATGAAACAAAATGGAACAAATTTAACTGATTTGGATGTATTACAAGTTAATATAGAAAATCCTTTTGAGGTAAATTTTTCAAATGCTGAATTAGTAACAGATAATGTTTATACTTGGACAATAAAAAATGGTGATATAGAAAAGAAGATTCAAATGCAGTTTAAACCTTCCCTTGATATATTTCCATATAGGCAGGTTATAGTTTTATCCGTAGTAATAATTTGTTTTGTAATAATTGGAGTTTCAATATATATAAGATATAAGAAAAGTCAAAAAATTTAGCACTAATATTAGTGCTTTTATTGTACTATAATTTGATTTTTGTTATAATTAATAAGGGAGATGATTAAATGAGCATATTAAAAAGTTTGTTTGACTTTGAATATAAAGAATTAAAAAGATTCATGAAAATTGCTGATCAAATAGAAGCAAAAAGTGATGAATATGAAAAATTGACTGATAAACAGTTACAAAATAAAACAGAAGAATTTAAAAAAGAATTAGAAAATGGTAAAACATTAGATGATATACTTGTTGACGCTTTTGCAACTGTTAGAGAAGCCGCAAAAAGAGTAATAAATGAAAAGCCATTTTATACACAGCTTTTAGGTGCACTTGCAATTCATTATGGTAATATAGCAGAGATGAAAACAGGTGAAGGAAAAACATTAACATCTGTTATGCCAGCATACTTAAATGCTTTAACTGGTAAAGGTGTACATATAGTAACAGTTAATGAATATTTGGCAAGTAGAGATGCTGCTTGGATGGGTCAAATATTTGAATTTTTAGGATTAACTGTAGGAACAAATCTTAGAGATTTATCTCCAGCAGAAAAGAGAGAAAGATATAACTGTGATGTTTTATATTCTACAAATAATGAAATTGGTTTTGATTATTTAAGAGATAACATGGTTGTTAGAAAAGAAGATAGAGTACAAAGATCACTTAATTTCGCTATTGTCGATGAAGTTGACTCTGTATTAATAGATGAAGCAAGAACTCCACTTATTATTTCGGGTGGTGCAATGCATTCCAATAATCAATATCTTGATGCACAAAGGTTTGTTAAAGATTTAAAGGAAAATGAAGATTATATAATTGACGAAAAAACAAATAGTATTAATTTAACAGATGAAGGAAGCAGAAAATGTGAATCATTTTATGGAATAGATAATATGTATGATATTAAGTATTCAGCTTTAGTTCATCATATAAATCAAGCCTTAAGAGCAAACTTTACTATGAAAAATGAAGTTGATTATGTAGTTCAAGATGGTAAAGTAGTTATAGTTGACCAATTTACAGGAAGACTTATGCAGGGAAGAGCATTCTCAGAAGGATTACATCAAGCAATTGAAGCTAAAGAAGGCGTAAAAATTAATGAAGAAACTAAGACACTTGCAACTATTACATTCCAAAATTTATTTAGAATGTATAAAAAACTATCTGGTATGACAGGTACTGCTAAAACAGAAGAAGAAGAATTTAGAAATATATATAACATGTATGTAATTCAAATTCCAACAAATAAACCTGTTATAAGAAAAGATATGGCAGATTTAATATTTGCAACAAAACAAGATAAATATAATGCAATTATACAAGAAATAAAAGAAAGACATGCAACAGGACAACCAGTTCTAGTTGGTACAATAGCAATTGAAACAAGTGAACTTATTAGTAATATGCTAAAAAAAGAAAGAATTAAGCATGAAGTATTAAATGCTAAGAATCATGCAAGAGAAGCAGAAATCATTGCTAAAGCAGGTGAAATAGGTTCAGTTACAATCGCTACTAATATGGCAGGTCGTGGTACCGATATTAAACTAGGTGAAGGTGTAAAAGAATTAGGTGGTTTATGTGTAATCGGTACAGAAAGACATGAATCAAGACGTATAGATAATCAGCTTAGAGGTCGTGCTGGTAGACAAGGTGATCCAGGTTATACACAATTCTTTGTAAGTTTTGAAGATGACTTAATGGTTAGATTTGGAACAGATAGATTTAAGGATTTGTTAAAGGCTGCTGGTCTTGGAACAACAATAACATTAAGAAGCAAAACAATGACTAAAAATGTTGAATCTGCTCAAAAGAAGGTCGAAGGAAATAACTTTGATATAAGAAAAAGTTTACTTCAATACGATGATGTTATGGGTAAACAAAGAGAAATAATGTATGAAAGAAGAAATGAAATTCTTGATAGTGATTCAATTCATGAATCTATAATAAATTTAATAAAAGATCATATTTATAATTTAGTTATGTCTCATCTAGTAGAACAACCTGAATTACTTGAATTTGATTGCTCTGAGATATGTGAATATGTAAATGAAAATTTACTTAGAAATTCAAATATGAAATTATCAGAAATTATAAATAAATCAACAGATGAAGTAATTCAAATATTAGAAGATAAAATAATAGGTGAATATGAAAATAAAATAAAAGATTTACCAGAAGAAATAGTAAATGATTTTGAAAAGGTAATTGCATTAAGAGTAATTGATACACATTGGATGGAACATATTAATACTATGGATCATTTAAAAGAAGGTATTGGACTTAGAAGTTATGCACAAAATAATCCTTTGGTTGAATATACTAATGAAGGATTCCAATTATTTGATGAAATGCTTGATACAATAAATAGAGAAATAACTAAATATTTATTAAAAGCGGAAATTAAACAAAATCTAGAAAGAAAAGAAGTTGTTAAACCAACAGGAACAAATGATAGTAAAGATAAGGTAAAAACAACAAGAAAAGTAGAAAAAATAGGTAGAAATGAACCATGTCCATGTGGCTCAGGGAAAAAATATAAACAATGTTGTGGTAAGTAGCGATAAAATAAGGGTTTGCGAGGATTTTGTCCACGTAAAAAACACTTAAAAATAGCTATTTGTCCACATTTTGTCCACGTAAATTTAAGATTGTGGACAAAAATGCATAAATTTATATAAAATTTAGTATATTATTCGTGGACAACACGTTAGATAAAAGTCATCAAAATTTGATGGCTTTTTGTTTACCCTAAATTAGGAAAGAGGTATAAAGAATGGTAAGCGTAAGAAAACGTGGTAAGGTATATGAATACCGAATTGAAATTGCATCTATTGATGGAACAAGGAAATGGCTAACAAAGTCAGGATTTAAAACTAAGCAAGAAGCACTTCATGAAGGAGCGCTAGCTTATAATGAATATTACTATTATGGTAAAAAGAATAAGAATAGAGATATGTCATTTGCAGACTATTTAGATTACTGGATTGATAACTATTGTAATTTTAATTTAAAGTATGCAACTATAGTAACTTATTTAAATATTATTAAAGTTCATTTAAAACCTAAATTAGGAATGTATAAGTTATCTCAATTAGATTCTGAATTAATACAAAGCTTTATTAATCAGTTATATGTTGATCATAAGTTTTCAAAATGTTATTTAAAAGGTATATTAAAAACAATAAAAGGAGCTTTAAAGTATGCTTGTTATGATGTGAATTTTATAAATCATAATCCAGCAGAACATGTTCATATTCCAAGATATGAAGTAGTTACTGGTGATCCAGTACATATTTATACTCAAGAAGAAATAGAAAGAATACTAAATAGATTTAAAGATACACCATACATTTATTATTCATTCTTAACAGCATATTATACTGGACTGAGAGTATCAGAAGTATATGGATTAACATGGAATAATATAGATTTTGAAAATAAAACATTGACTGTCGATAAAAACATAATAAGAAAGAATAAAGATGGATTACCTAAAAGATATAATATAGCTAAAGGACATTCTACTGAAACATGGTTTTATGGCAGTTGTAAGAACCCACAATCAAGAAGAACTATAGCAATTGGAGATACATTAGTTAAAGCATTAAAGGAATATAAAAAACTACAAGAAGAACACAAGAAGTTTTATGGAGATAAATATCTAAAGCATTATGAAAAGAAAGTTATAAATGAATATACAAAAAGAGAAGAAATTAAAATAGTAGATGCAGAAGCAGAATTAGATGTTAATCTACCAGAAGCTAAATTGATATTTGTAAAACCGAATGGACAATTTAGAGGAACTGAAACACCAAGATATGCATATAAGGTAATTAATTATGAATTAAAGATACCTAGTAGATTCCATGACTTTAGAGATACACATGCAACTAGATTAATAGAACAAGGTGCAGATATAAAAGCAGTATCAAAAAGATTAGGACATTCTACTATTATGACTACTTACAATATGTATGTAAGAGTAACTGAGAAAATGGAAACAGATACAGTAGATAAATTTGAAAGCTATACTAATTCATTAGATATACCAGATACTAAAGAAATAAAATATTATGATTAGTTTTAATTTTTAATAATATATGTTATAATATTAATAGACAATAGAGTATATTTCTTCTTTATGATGGAATATGCTCTTTTTTGTGAGGTGAATGTAGTGGAAAAGAAATTAGAGTTAAAAAATCAATCATCAGTAATTTGTTATATAGAGATGTTACAAAATAATATTTCTAGAATGAGCAGTCAAAGTGGTATAATTAAAGCTTCAATGTGTGTAGTATATACAATTTTAATTACAATTATATTAGCTATTGATAAGTTAAAAGAATATTGGTGGATTATAATAGTATTGACTATATTAGGTATGTTGTTAGATGCTTATTATTTAGGGATGGAAAAAATTTATGTTACAAAATATAATAATTTTGTAAAAGAACTTAATAATGGTAAAGTGAATGAAGATGAAATATATGATATGAAACCAAGGAATACCCAATTAAAAAGTGAATTACTTGCAGAGATGCTGTTAGCATTAAAATCTTTTTCGATAATTGGATTTTATTTAATTTTTATAATAATTGGCTTAATTATAAAATTTTTATAAAGTGAGGTAGTAATATGTCAAGAAAAGTTTTTATATCTTTTAGATATTCTGATGGACATTTATATAAAGAAGAATTAGTAAAAAAGTTTAATAACTCTGATGATATTATTAATTGTTCTGAAGAAGTAAATAGATCAAATATGTCTGAAGAAACAATAAAAAAATATTTATATGATAAATTAAGAAATACTAGTGTAACAATAGTTTTATTAACTCCAAAAGCAATTAATCATCAAAAAGATTATTTTGGTAATATTAATGACTGGATATATGACGAAGTAAGATATTCATTAGAAGATAGGGAAAACAATAGATGTAATGGTCTTATTGCAGTTTATACTCCTGAAGTAGAAAAAATAATTATAGATAGACAAACAGATACAATAGTTATTAATGATTTTGATAATATAGTAAGAAAAAATATGTTTAATATAAAAAGTAACTATAAACATTGTTCCACTCCAAATAGATATGATTCTGATTTGGATCATTATTGTTCTCTAGTTTCATGGAATAATTTTGTTTCTAATCCAAATTACTATATAGATAAAGCAATTTATAAGAGAGAAAATAAAGAACAATATGATTTAAAAGTAAGAATTCAAAATAATTATAGATATTGGTAAAAATATTGACATTTATTTCAAAAATGATATTATATAAACCAATAAATTTAACTGTGAGGCGATTTTATGAAATGGAAATCAAATGACTTATATTTAAATTTACTTTCAAGAGAGTGTTAAACCCCTAGTGTTTTTCACTCTCTTTTTTGATGTTTGGAGGGTTTAAATGGTTAAGTATGATGAGAATGGAAATATAGTAGTTGGATTGTTAGATGATACTAGAGTATTATCTAAAACAATAATTGAAAGGTATAATTATAAAGATATAAAAGAGAATTTTGATTATTTAGTTGAAATATTAGAAATGAATAAAATGTATCATTCAATGTATCGTAATTTATTAGATTATGAAATAACAGATGATTTAGAATTCAAAACATATATTAATTATTCGGATAAGGAATATACATATGATGTAAGAGCTGAATATGTTTCAACTACCGATACATCTGTGTTTACACTAGATAAAACACAATATGAACAATATATTGAACTATGTAAGATATTATTATTAAAAGTTAAACAATCATGGAAACAACTTAATGAAGTAGAACGATTTATTATCAAATCATTAGAATTTGATAATCCATCATCTACAGATGAACAACTTCAGGATCAACTTATGTATTGCAATAAAAAATACTATCAGTATAAGAAAAGTGGTTTTATAAAACTAGGAACTCAATTACAAATAGATAAAGCACTCAAAAAAATGAATTCGACAAATTTTGAAGAAAGTAAGATAACTATAGAAGATCCAAATGATTTAATGTAGAGTTTTCAGAGAGAAAAAAGAGAGTTTTTAGATATATAAAAAGATAAAATTTCCTACTAAAATAGGAAATTTTTTTAACATGGTTTGAAGAACCAATTTCAGAGATAATGGTATTGAACAAAGGCCTTAGTTCAAATTCAAAAAAGAAAGAGGATGAGAACTATGAAAGAAGAATATGTAACAATATTCGCAGTAATTCCAAAGGAGTTATATCAAACAAAAGAATTATCTCCTGAGGATAAACTAATCGCTGAAAGATTAGTATATTTATGCAAAAAGGAGGGATATAGTTGGATAACCAATAAAGCATTAGCTGATATGTATGGTATTAAAGAAGATTCAGTATCACAACATATTACTAATTTAAAAAACTATGGATTCATTAAATGCGTATATAGTAATGAAACACATAGTAAGTCAAATAGAACCATTTATTTAACCGAAGACTTATGGGCTAAATATAGAAATACTAATAGGTTTAATGACCAAGAAGTTATTGGTTCAGCAACAGGACATAATAATTATAATTATAAAAATAATATTAAATCTAATATTAATAACTCTACAATAACCTACGATACAGATGGAGTAATGTTATGGCGTGGTAAAAGATGTGAATCTGAGAAAGCAAGTCCCGAAGAAATTGCAGAACTAGAAGCAATGATAAATGAAATTGTAGGTGATTCAAATGAATGATAAATTAGTATATACAGTTCAGGAAGTTGCTAAGATATTACATTCAAGTCCTAATTATATTTATAGTCTAATTTATAAAGGATATTTACCAGCTATTAAACTAGGAAGTATGAAAGTATTAGAGAGTTCGTTAGAAAAATTCTTAATAGTAAATGAAGGAAATGATTTATCTGATCTAGATAATATTAAAAAGTTAGAAGGTGTTATCATTGAATAAGATAAATATAAGAAAAAGAGGAAACTATTATGAATATAGAGTTGAAATAGCTCCTATAGATGGTAAAAGACAATGGTTAAGTAAATCAGGTTATAGAATTAAACCCGAAGCTATGGAAGCTGGAGTACAAGCCTATAATGAATATCTTAATGCAGGAATACCATTTAAATCATGTGATTTATCTTATAGTGATTATTTAGATTATTGGATTGATAACTATTGTAAGAATAATCTTCGATATAACACAATTCAAACTTATACACTATTAATTAATAAATATATAAAACCTAAAATAGGAAAATATAAATTATCTACTATAACAAGTGTATCGTTAAATAGTTATATAACTGATATAGTTAATGAATTTAATCATTCTAAATCATATTGTAAGAATATTTTAAAAGTAGTAAAAGGATCATTTAGAGATGCATGTAATCTATATGGATTTATAAAATATAATCCAGCACAATCACTAAGACTACCTAAAATAAATAAATATTCTGAAGATATTAAACATTTATATACAAAAGAAGAAATAGATACGATACTAGAGAGATTTAAAGATAATGCAACATTTATATGTTCATTCTTAACTTCTTGTTACACAGGGATGAGAACTGGAGAAGTATTTGCTCTAACTTGGGAAGATATAGATTTAGAAAAAGGAACAATAAATATTAAACACAGTGTTTATGATAAGCCAAAAGATAATAAAGGAAGATGGTTTTTAGGGCAAACTAAAACACATTCTGGAACAAGAACAATTTATATTGGAGAAACTTTAAAAGAAGCATTAATAAACTATAAGAAAAGACAAGATTATCTAAAAGAGGTATTTGGACCTCAATATAAGTATTATCATTTAGAAGATGATATAGATACTAATAATAGTGTTGATAAAAGAATAGTTATTAACACTAATAATGAAAATATAATAAACTTAGTATTTACTCATGATGATGGAACTTATGTAGGAACAGATATAACAAAATATCCATATAAGATAATTAGGAATGGATTAAATATTAATGCTAGATTTTATGACTTAAGAGGAACATATGCTACAAGATTAACTAATAATGGAACTATGATGAATGAGGTATCAGAATTAATGGGACATTCTGATCCATCTATTACAAGAAAATATTATATTTCAACAACAGAAGATAACAAGAGAGAAGCTATTAATAATTTAGATATTGTTAATAATTCAGATGTTATTAACAGGGTAATAAAATTTGAGGTATAAATATGAATTATGCAATATTTAGAAGTGAACCTATTTATACCTTAAATGGCTTAGCTCAAATAGGTTCTCACAATAAAAGAGAAAAGAAAGCATATAACTCTAATCCAGATATAAAGCTTGAATTAACTAAAAATAATATTGAACTTATTACATTAGATTCAAAATACGTTAAAGGATTTCATGAATTAACTAAAGAATATAGATTGGAACATGATGAAAGAATGAAGATTGAAAGAGAAGATAGAAAAAGAACATATTCGCAAATGTTAGATAGAAGTAAGAATGTAGTAGCAGATGAACTACTATTTACTGCTTCTCCGGGATTCTTTAAAAATATGAATAATAAAGATATAAAGAAATGGGCTAATACCTGTATGGAATTTGTATATCAAGATTTAGGCTATAAAAAAGAACAAGTGTTACATGCAACGGTACATATGGATGAAAAAACACCACATATACATTGTGTAGTAATTCCTTTAGTTAGAAAGTTAGATAAAAGAACAAATACAGAAAGATACACTATCTCAAAAAAACAATATATAAGAGATAATAAACATCTATCAGAACTTCAAGATAAATATTGGGAAAGGTTAACTAATAAAGGTTTTAAATTAGAGAGAGGTATTAAAGGTAGTGATATAGAACATCAAGATATAAAAGAATATAAAAAACAATCTAGAATCTTAGGTAAACAATTAGATTCTACAAATAATATATTAGAAAATGCTATCACAGATTTAGAAAAAAATATGGAATCAAATAAAAGTATATTGTTTGATAAAGATCATGTGAGAGTAAGTAAAGAAACTTTTGAAAGTATGAATAATGTAGTTAAGATTTCAAAAAAAGTAAATGAGCTACAACCTAAATTAGAAACAACTATAAAAAAAGCAGAAGTTTATGTTAATAATTATGAATCATTACAAATCAAGAATTACTCATTGAATAATGAAATAAGTTATTTAGAAAAAAAGAATAAAGAGTTAAAAGAAGAAAATATGAATCTTAAACATTATATAGAATTTATATTAGATATAGTAAAAGAATTCTTTAAAAAGATGCTTCATATAGGTAATGATAAAACAAAAGATGACACAGCTAATGAGGTTAAAGAATATTATGATAATGACTATTTTAATAAATCAGATGTTAAATATATAGCAAAGAATACAACTAAAGAAGATGAACTATACAATCATATTGGTTATGATAAGAACAAAAATGATTATGAGTTATAGGAAAACTATAATTACATTATAGTAACACACTATGATATTGGCATAGCCAATAACTATGTGTGCCAAGGATAAACCCTTTGGAATCCCAATAAAGCACCAATACTACAAACTTTCGTAAGTAGTAAAGGTGCTCTTTTTTTATTTCAGCATTTGGCTTCATAAAAAAATAAAAAGACTTTTCTCACTTTCATTGAAATATTATTTCAACAAAACGTGTCCGTCTTTTTAATTAAAATACTATCTCAACTTTCATTCTTATCAGAACGAAACGTGCTACGTATTTTATAATATTTATTAAAATAAATATAAAGTTTATAAAAGTAAAATAAAAATATAAAAAAATGAATAATATATTTATAAAAATAAATAATTATGTTATAATTGAAATAGGATGTGATATAGATGGAAATTTCTTATTTACCGTTGGAATGTGAATTAAAAAAACATAAAATGACTAAAACAAGATTAAGAAAATTAACAAAATTATCAACTACAACAATTTCTAAAATTGCAAAAAATGAGGAAATAAGTTTAAATACATTAAAAAAAATTGCAGAAATCTTAAATTGTAATATAGGTGATTTAGTTGAATTTAAACAAATAGAAAAAGGAGTAGAGTAATATGGCAGGAGTATTAAATAACCAAAATTATACTGAAGATGAAATAAGGGAAATGGCTGGGTTTATACTAGGTTTTAAAGAAGAAAATAAAAATGTAAAAGCAGGAGTAGGACAATTAACTACTTTTAATCAATTGGGTTTCAAAGGTGTAAACGATAAACCCGATGGTTGGTATTTACCAGATAATACTAATGATCCTGCAATTATTCTTGAAGCTAAATCTTCTTTGATAGAATTAAAAGAAAAACAAATAGAAGAAATAAAGAAAAATTGTACAATTGCATTAACGAAATATAAAAATGTTATTGGTATTTTATATAACGGATATGATATAAAAGTATACAGAAATAATAATGAAATAGAAACAGTAAAAGAATTACAAAATAAGGAATATTATATTGGATTATTAAACAAAAATAAAATTGATAAAGATAAGATTTATTCATTAACTGCAAAGATTAATAATTGTTTACACACTGAGTTTGGAATCAAAAATTTATATCATAGAATGATTTTTACTGCATGTGCTTTAGTAGCTAAAAGATATGATGCACCATTAAGTAAAAAGATGGATTATGAAACATTCTCGACTTGCATTAAAACAACATTAAGAACTGAATTAAAAAATGAAGATAATGTTAATCCTAAAATTGATATATTGTTAGAAGTTTTTTCAGATATAAAAATGAATACAACTAGTAATCAGGAAGCTATATCTAATTTTATTGAATGGGTAACAGAAATAAGCGATTCTATTAATAGTGATTATTGGAACGGTGAAGATGTAATGGGTATCTTTTTTAATGAATTTAATAGATATAAGAAAAAATCTGAAAGTGGACAAGTGTTTACACCTGATCATATAACATCACTAATGTATAGATTAATAGGTGTTGATAAAGAAGATGTGGTATTAGATGCTGCATGTGGTTCAGGAGCATTTTTAGTAAAAGCAATGTGTAATATGATAAGTGAGGCTGGTGGAATAAATACTGTTACAGCTAAAAGCATAAAATCAAAGCAATTATATGGAATAGAATTTGATAGAGAAATATATGCTTTAGCTTGTGCAAATATGTTAATTCATAAAGATGGCAAAACTAATTTGGTACAATTAGATTCAAGAACTGATGAAGCTTGCAAATGGATAAAATCAAAGCCGATAACTAAAGTTCTTATGAATCCTCCATTTGAGAATAAATACGGTTGTATTGATATTGTAAAAAATGTATTAGATAGTGTTAGCAGGGGAACTATGTGCGCATTTATTATGCCGGATAAAAAATTAGAAAAAGTTAATAAGACAACAGTTAAGAGAATATTATCTAATCATACTTTAAGGAAAATAGTTAAATTGCCTGATAAAACATTTAGTGAGGGGATAACAACATCAATATTTATTTTTGAATCCGGAATTCCTCAAAATAATAAGGAAATATTTTCATGCTTTATTTCAGAAGATGGTCTTGAAACCGTAAAAAATCAAGGAAGACATGATATAAAAGGTAGATGGCAAGCAATTGAAGACAGATGGGTTGATATTATCAACAAACAGTCCGGAGATGAATCAATTCAATGGTTAAAACCAGGATTTGAAAATGACGAACATTTAAGCTATCAAGTTCCAGTAAAAGAATTTGAAATATATGAGGAAGATTTTAGAAAGACATTAATGGATTATTATTTTTACTCAACAGGAATTGATATGAAAGAATTTACCGAAAAAATGCTAAATAATATACTATATAATGGAAATATCAACGAAAAGGAAAATATTATAACAATAACTACAAGTGGTGAGAATAATGAAGAAAATTAATATAGAAAATTGGAAAGAATTTAGAGTGGGTGATTTATTTGATATTCACCCCACAAAAAATTACAATATGATAAACTCCAAATTATTTGAAAGAATTGGTAGTGTTCCTGTAGTAGTAAATTCAAGTTTTAATAATGGAATAGGTGGATATGTTGATTTAGAACCTACCGAAAATGGAGGAATAATAACATTTAGTGATACAACAAGTTCAACTGCAATCTTTTATCAACCAAAAGATTTTGTTGGATATTCACATGTACAAGGAATGTATCCTAAAAATGAAAGATGGACAGAAAATTCTTTATTATTCTTTCTGGTAGCTTTTAAAAAAGCTGCATTTTTGCAAGGGTTTGATTATGTTAATAAATTTACTAGAGAACTTGCTTCAAATTTAACCATAAAACTACCTGTATTAGAAAATAATATAGATTTTGAATATATGGAAACTTATATTGAAAATATGCAATATAAAACAGTGGAATACTTCAATAAATTAAATAAAATAGATTCTATAGAAAAAAGAAAAATCGAGACAAAAGAATGGAAAAATTATAGATTGGGAGATTTATTTGATATAAATTCACCTAAAGTTTACCATACTAAAGATGTCAAAGAAAATATAGAAGGAATACCGTATATAGTTAGAAGTAAATATAATAATGGTATGAAATATAGAGTATCCATGGATGAAAAATTTGTTCTTAACCCAGCAAATACAATTTCATTTGGTGCAGAAAATGCTACATTTTTTTATCAAAAAGAGAAATATATTTCTGGAAGAGATATGTATTATATAGATACAAGAAAAATAAGTGAAAAAGCAGCATTTTTTCTGATTTCATGTTTACAAACAATAACAGAAAGATATTCATATAATTATGGATTATTTCCTAAATTGTTAAGGGAAGAAATTATTAAATTGCCAATGGATAATAACGGTAATCCGGATTGGGATTATATGGAAGATTATATTTCGAAATTACTATATGGAAATCTTTTATAATCACAACATTATACATACTTTACTTTTTGGTGCTTTTTTAGTAAACTTGTAGCAGGTAAGCAAAATGCTAGATAAAATCAGTGATTAATGATAATAAAGATGGTTATTGTCCACATTTTGTCCACGTAACATATAAAATTAGTAATATTTATAATATAGATAATACTAATAATATAATGTACTAAATACCCGTAAAATAAGAGAAAAACACATAATACTATTTGTACCATATATAAGGAAAATATGGTCAAAGTTGGAACTTGTGGCTCAGGGAAGAAATATAAACAATGCTGTGGAAAGTAATATAAAATATATTAAATTATAACTAGTTTAAATTTTGCAATTTGTATATAGAACATTAAAAATATGTAGTAAAATAAAAAAGGTAAATGTAAAATATATCAACACAATAATTGAATACAATACAATATCGTATTAATATGAAAAATGTTAAGATTTAATTCTTAACATTTTTATATACTCTATAAAGTTATTGCTCGAAACCAATATATTTATCATTTTCAAAACCAAGAATTAGTAAGAATATTGGTGATAAGAAAATTAACCTAAAAGTAAATCCAGCACCTTTTCCAAATGCTTTAGAAAGTCTTATACATTGAATTATAGAAAGAACAATTGCTGCAATACCATTAATAAATGGAATAAATAGAAGAATTATTAATAGTGGATGTAATCCAACTATTTGATACATTACTACTGTATTATATATAGGTATTAATGAAGCCCAACCTGGTTTACCAACTTTAGTAAATATCTTCCACATTGCAATAACAGAAAGTACATAAATTACTAGAAAAGTAATTAAATAACCTACTAGCATTCCACCTAATACTGCATTTGAATTATCAAAATTATAATTATATGTATATGTCATATCTACTCTTCCTTTATTATAAGTATAATATATATTTTTAAAATATATAATCAAAATAAATTATCCATAACATTAAAACTATGATAAAATGTATATATAGGAGTATTTTATGAGAAAAAAGGTAATAACAATAATTTTGTCATTAATATATACAATATTTATGGCAGTTGGTACTAGTTTTATAAAAAGCAATAGTTTTAAATATTTGAAAGATAATTTAATAATAATGATAATTTTATCGTTATTATTATTTTTAATACTTTATTTTATATTAAATAAGTTATTTGATTATCTAGATGATTACAAAAAGAAAAAAGATAAAACTGAAAATAGAATATTAAATTTATTTGATAAACATCCAATTATATTTTCAAGTATTGTTATGTTTATTTGTTATTTAATTTATATGATAGCGTTTTATCCAATTATAATGTCAAAAGACCCTAGTTTTCAATTGCTTCAGTATTTTCATATCGATAATAAATATTCATATTATTCTGTATTACTTGATAAAAATGTAATAATTACAAATCACCATCCAGTTGTTCATACTCTTCTTTTAGGAACTTGTGTAAAACTTGGAATGGTACTTTTCAATAGTTCGAATGTAGGTTTATTTATTTACAGCATAATTCAAACAAGTATTCTTATATTAACTCTTTCATATACAATTAAATTTATGAAAGAAATAAATGTATCCACAAAATATAGATTTATTTGTTTACTTATATATGCTTTAGTACCTGTGTTTCCATTTTATGCGATGAGCCCAGTTAAAGATGTAATATTTGGATGTTTAATAATTCTTTATATAATTACAGTTTATAAATGTATAAAATTAGAAGAAAAAATAAATGTAAAGAATATCATAAAAATAATAATTTTATCAATATTAATGTTCTTATTTAGAAATAATGGAATACATGTATTTATATTAACATTCCCATTTTTGATATTAATAAATAAGAAAAACAGAAAAAGATTTTTAATTATATTTTTAGTAGTAGTATCATTATTTGTGACTTATTCTAAAGTAATTTTACCGTATTTTAGGATAACTCCGTCAAGTGTTCGTGAAACACTTAGTATACCTTTTCAGCAAACCGCAAGATATGTAAAAGAACATGAAAATGAAGTAACTAATAATGAAAAGAAGGCAATCGATAAAATACTTGGTTATGCTACATTAAAAGATAGATATAAAGAAGAAATATCAGATCCAGTAAAGAATGAGTTTAACAAATATAGTACAAAGGAAGATTTAAAAAATTATTTTGTTGTATGGTTTGAAATGTTTAAAAAGCATCCATTAACATATGCAGAAGCAACAATAAATAATACTTATGGATATTTTTATCCATTTAGTACAAAGTGGTATATATATTATAAATATACACCAATAATTAAAGAACATGGTATTGATTATCATTATAATAATTTAACAAATCTTAGAACAAATTTATCAAATTATGGTAATATATTCCCATATATTCCAATTATAGGTTTAATAGTTAATATTGGATTTAGCAATTACTTATTAATATTTATGTTGTTTTACTTAATATATAAGAAAAAATATAAAGAAATATGTTACTTATTTCCATCATTTGTTTTAACTTTAGTATGCATTGCATCTCCAGTAAATACATATTTTAGATATGCACTTCCTACAATTTTTGCAATGCCAGTTATGATTAGTATGTTTTTTAAAATAATTAGAAATGGTAAATAAAGCCATTTCTTTTTTTTGACTTTTATGTTACAATTATAATGGTGAAGAATATGGACACTAGAGAATTAAAAAGCGAAATATTATTGTTAGAAGAAAAACTAAATAATATTTGGAGGTTACTTTGATGTAGATAATAAAAAGAAAGAGTTATCTAATAAAGAAAGTAAACTTCAAAGTTTATATGATAATAATTTATGGAACGCTAAAGAAACAATTGATTTATCTAAAGAAATTGGTAATGATAAAAAAATAATATCAAATATCGAATCTTTAAAACAAACATTAGAATCATATATTGATGTAGTTAATAGTAATGATGATGAATTAATAAATGAACTTATAAATGAAATAAAAGGTACAATAAAAGAAATTAATTTATTAGAATTAGAAACAAAACTATCAGGTAAGAATGATAAAAAAAATGCTATTTTAGAAGTACATTCAGGTGCAGGTGGAACAGAAAGCTGTGACTGGGCTGATATGCTTCTTAGAATGTATTTAAGATGGTGTGATAAAAAGAACTTTAAATATGAAATTTTAGATACATTACCAGGTGAAGAAGCAGGAATAAAAAAAGTAATTGTTTTAGTAAAAGGATTAAATGCATATGGATATTTAAAATGTGAAAGGGGTGTTCATAGATTAGTTAGATTGTCACCATTTGATTCACAAAATAGAAGACATACATCATTTGCAGCAGTTGAAGTTATTCCAGAAGAGAATGATGATATAAACATAGAAATAAAAGATAGTGATATAAGAGTAGATGTATATAGAAGTAGTGGTGCAGGAGGACAAGGAGTAAATACAACAGATAGTGCAGTTAGAATAACACATTTACCAACAGGAATTGTAGTAACTTGTCAAAATGAAAGAAGTCAACTTAAGAATAAAGAACAAGCTATGGTAGTATTAAAATCAAAATTATTTGCACTAGAAGAACAGAAAAAAATAGAAGAATCAGAAGAATATAAAAAAGATCAAAGTTCAATTAACTTTGGTTCACAAATAAGAAGTTATGTAATGCATCCATATTCCATGGTTAAAGATCATAGAACAAATTATGAAACAAGTAATGTTTCTAAAGTATTAGATGGCGATATTGATGAATTTATAGAAAGTTATTTGAATATGAGTAAAGAATAAATGGAGGAGTAAAATGGAGTTTATTAGAATTAGAGATGTAGAAAAAACTTATCCTACTGGTGTAACTGCATTATACGGACTTAACTTAGAAATAAAAAAAGGTGATTTCGTATTTATAATAGGTGCATCAGGCTCAGGTAAATCAACACTTATGAAAATGCTTTATAGAGAAGAAAAAGCAAGTAATGGTGAAATAATAATAGGTGGAGTAAAAGTTGGAAAACTAAAAAATAGAAAAGTTTATAAATTAAGAAGAAAACTTGGCGTAGTATTCCAAGACTTTAAATTATTACCAAAACTTACTGCATACGAAAATGTAGCATTTGTACTTGAAATGTTTGGTTATGATAAAAATGAGATAAGAAAGAAAACATTAAAAGCATTAGACTTAGTAGGATTAAAAGAAAAAGCAAAAAGTTATCCACATGAATTATCAGGTGGAGAACAACAAAGAGTTGCAATTGCAAGAGCGATAGTAAATGCACCAAAGTTGTTAATATGTGATGAACCAACTGGAAATTTGGACCCAGATACATCATTAGAAATAATGAAAGTACTAGAGGTTATTAATAATTTAGGAACAACTGTAATTGTAGTTACACACGATAGGGATATAGTAAATAAGATGAAAAAGAGGGTTATATTATTAGATAAGGGTAGACTAAAGAAAGATTTTGAGAAAGGAACATACGATAAGAATGAAAAACATTAGAATTTTAAGAAAAAACATCAGAGATGGTGTTAAAAATATAATAAGAAATTTTAGTTTATCTTTAGCGTCAATTTCCTGTATAACAGTAACTCTTTTAATAGTAGCGGTAGCAATTGTTGGCTCATATAATGTTGAAAATTTTACTAAAGTAATTAGAGATGATTTTACTATAGTTGTTTATATGAATAATTCAAATACGGAAGAACAAGAATCAAAAATAAAAGAAGAAATAAATGGTTTATCTAATATTGAATCTATAACTTTTGATTCAAAAAAAGATATTGCAGAAAGAATGAAAAAAGAATCAGAAATATTTGATACAATAATATCATCTTGGTCGGATTCTGAAAATCCACTATATGATACATATTTAGTAAAAGTAAAGGATTCAGAAAAAATATCAAATACTGCATCTAAAATAGAAAAAATAGATGGTGTTGAAATGGTCAGATATGGAGAAGGAATGATTGAATCTTTATTATCTATATTTAAAATAGTAGAAAAGATATTAATTGTTATAGTTATATCATTAGTTTTAGTAACAGCATTCTTAATAATAAATACAATAAAAATTACAATATTTAGTAGACAAGAAGAAATAGAAATTAAAAGACTTGTTGGTGCATCTAATTTCTCGATTAAACAACCATTTGTTATAGAAGGTTTATTTATTGGAATTCTAGGTTCAATAATTCCAATATTGGTTACAATTTATGGATATGCATTACTTTATGATAAAACAGGTGGAGTATTATTTTCTAAGTTTATACAGCTAGTAGAACCATTTCCATTTACATTTAAAATTTCAGGAGTATTATTGTTGATTGGTATTATTGTTGGTATGATAGGTAGTAGTAGAGCGGTAAGGAAGTATTTAAAGATATAATGAAAAAAATAATTCTAGTATTCTTTTTGATATTGTTTACATTTATAATACTACCATTAAATGTAAATGCAAAAACTTTAGGTGATCTAAAAAATGAATATAATAAATTAGAGGAAAAATATAAATTAAACCAATCACAAAAGAAAAATAATGAAGCAGAATCAAGTGCGGCATCAAAAAGAATTGATAGTATATATAGTGAAATTGCATCAGCAGAACAAGATATAACAAAATTAAATGAAGAAATAGAAAAATTAAATAAAAAAATAAAAGAAAAAAATGAACAAGTAAAAGATTTAATGAGATTCTTTCAAGTATCTGAAGGCGAATCAACATACTTAGAATATATCTTTTCTGCAGATAGCATAACAGACTTTATTTATAGATTATCTGTAACAGAACAGTTATCAACATATAATAACAACCTTATAAACGATATGCATTCTATGATTAAACAAAATAATGAAAATATTGTAAGCTTAAAAGCAAAAGAAAAATCACTAGAAAATTTACAAATAGAATTAAAACAAAAATTAGTGGTTCTTTCAGAACAACATGCTACTCTTGATGAGGAAGAGGAATCGATAGAAAAAGATATTCAATATAGTAAACAAATAATAGATTTCTATTTAAAAGCAGGGTGTAAAGAAAGTGACGATATTAATAGTTGCGTTAGGGGACAATTACCAGCAGATACTAAGTTCTGGAGACCATTACAATCAGGAACTATGTGGAGTACATGGTATTCGGATGTTTTAACTGGTACAGGTGGAAGGTGTAGATCGCATGCTGGTGTAGATATAGCAGCTCCAGGAGGAACTCCAATATATGCCGTAGCGGCAGGTAAAGTTTCAGTAACAGAATATTCAGATGGATATGGAAAAAAAGTAGTTATTCAACATAATATAAATGGTAAAATATATACTACATTGTATGGACATATGAGTAGAATAAATGTTAAAAAAGGTGATGTAGTAACAAAAGATAGTATAATAGGTTATGTAGGAAGTACAGGCAATAGTCAGGGAAATCATTTACATTTAAATGTATGTGAAGGAACAAAGAGTTGTTTAATTAGATCAGATACAGTTGATCCTGGAAAATATATAAACTTCCCAGCAAATAAAAAATCATTTTCAGATAGAACGACAGCGTATTCCGGTTATTATTCAAATGAATGTGGCTGGTAATAATATATCCATAAAAAATATAAAATTTAAACAATAATTTATGCATTCATATTATGAATGCTTTTTTCTTTGTTTTTTAATAGTTTATGGTTATTTTTTCTTTACAAAATATATACAAAATAATAAAGTTTTGTTATAATTATTATAATAGTAGTATAGTAGAATGGAGTGCTTGTATATGAAGAATTATAAAGAAAAGAATTACAAAATATTAATAGGAATAATGGTATTAATAATAGGGATAATAGGAATAAATAAATTAGGAAGTTATGACTTAAATAAAGGAAAAGTACATTTAAGCAAAGCAGTAATAGAAAATAAATTAAATGCAAGTGTAATAGAAGCAAAAGGGTATGAAGAAATAACATATCCTATTTTCTATACGTTAGAAAAAGTAGAAGGAATAGAAAAAAGAAATGTAGTAATAAAAGCGTGCTTAACAAAAGATGAAAATAAGTACGCAAAATTTAAAGAAATAAAATCAGAAAATATAACAAGTACACTAACAGAAAATGGAAGTAAAATAGAAATAAGAATAGAAAATGTAGAATTAGGAAAAGAAGAAAAATTAGAATTAAAATTACAATTAACAGGAGCGCCAAATGGATATAAAATAAATCCAAAAGTAGAAATAAAAGAAGAAACAGAAGAAAAGTATACAAAAATAGAAGCAAAAGAAATAGAAGTAAAGACAAACAGTATAACAGGAATAATAAAAGATGAAGAAGGAATGAGCGTATCAAATATAGAAATAAGCATAAATAAAGAAGGACAAGAAATAAAAAAAGCAGTAACAAATGAAGAAGGAAGATACGTATTTAGTGATATAGAAGAAGGAAGATATGAACTAAAAATAGAAGAAGAAATATATGAACTAGAAAATAAAGAAGAGATAGAAGTAAAAGAAGGAATAGTAAAAGATATAAAAGTAAAAAAAGTAAGACCATATAAAATAGAAGTAAATAAATATATAGAAAAAGTAAAAATAAATAATAAAGAATATATATATGAGAAATTAAATAGAGTAAATCAATCAATAAAGAATGCGAAAGAAATAACAGGAGAAATAGAATATAAAGTAGTAGTAAAAAATACAGGGACAAAAGAAGGAATAATAACAAAAGTAGAAGAAGAGAAAATAGAAGGACTAAAATTTAATAAAGAAAAAAATAAAGGATGGGAAGAAAAAGAAGGGAAAATATATAATAATAGTTTAGAAGGACTAACAATAAAAGCAGGAGAAGAGAAAGAAATAAAACTAATATTAGATATAGAAAAGACAGAAGAAGCAAAAAGTTATTTAACAAGAGTAACAGTAAAAGGAGAAGTATACGAAAAAGTAAGTTATATATTAGATAATAAAATATATAAAGAAGAGGAAGTATTAGAAGGAGAAAAGATAGAAGAAGAAAAACTAGAAATAGAAGGATTTAGTGGATGGTATACAGATAAAAATTATACAAATAAATATAATTTTGAAAAAGGAGTAACAAAAGATTTAATATTATATGGAAAGACAAAAGAAGCAGTAAAAAAATATACAGTAACATATATAGATGAAGGGCAAATAATAAAGAAAGAAGAATTAGAAGAAGGAAGCATAATAAGTGCGCCAGAAGTAACAAAAGAAGGACATACATTTATAGGATGGTATGAAAAAGAAAATGAGTATGATGTATATGAACCAATAACAAGAGATTTAATATTAGAAAGTAAATATGAAATAAATAAATATAAAATAACATTTAAAAATTATGATGGAAGCGTATTAGAAGAAAATGAGACAAAATATAAAGAAAAACCAGTGTATAAAGGAGAAACACCAAAAAGAGAAAGAGATGAAGAATATAGTTATATATTTAATGGATGGGATAAAGAATTAGAAGAAGCAACAAAAGAAGAAGAGTATACAGCAGTATATAAAAAGGAAAAAAATAAATATACAGTAACATATATAAATGAAGGAGTAGAATATCATAAAGAGACATTAGAATATGGAAGTGTAGTAACAAGCATTCAAGATCCAATAAAAGAAGGATATACATTTACAGGATGGTATAATGAAAATAATCAAAAAATAAATCATCCAATCACAGTAACTAAAAATATAACATTATATAGTAAATATGAAATAAATGTATATACAGTAAGTTTTTATCATAATAATAAAAAATATGTAGAAGACCAGAAAGTAAATTATGGAGAATCAGCAGTAAAACCAAGTACTGATCCAACAAAAGAAGATTATAATTTTTCAGGATGGTTAATAAAAGGAACAAATAATAAATATGACTTTAATCAAAAAGTAACGAAAAATATAGAACTAGAAAGTAGTTTTACAAAAAAACCAACATATACAGTAACATTTAAAATAGGAAATGAAGTAATATTAACAGAAAATGTAATAGAAGGACATAAAGTAGAAGCAAAAGAAGCACCAAATAAAAAAGGATACTTGTTTGATAAATGGTATAGTGATGAAGGTTTAACAATAGAAAATAACTTTGATGAAAAAATAATGGGAAATAAAACAATATATGGAAAGTATAATGAGAATAAACATACAGTAACATATATAAATGAAGGAACAACATACTATACAGAAGAAGTATTAGATAGTTTTACAGCAAAAGGACCAAGTGTTAATCCAGAAAAAGAAGGTTATACATTTAAATACTTTAGCAAAGATAAAAAAGTAGCATTTGATTATAATGTAGAAATAACAGAAGATATAACTTTATATGCAGTATATGAAATAAATACATATAAAGTAGTATTTAAAAACTATGATGGAAGCGTACTTCAAGAAGAAACATTAGATTATGGAAGTACACCAGTATATAAGAAAGATGTGCCAACAAGAGAAAAAACAGAAGAATATACATATGAATTTAAATCATGGGATAAAGAAATAACAAAGGTAACATCAAATCAAGAATATATCGCAACATATAAAGAAACAAAAAATCAATATAAAATAATATTTACAAATTATGATGGAAATGTGCTTCAAGAAGAAACATTAGATTATGGAAGTGAAGTAACATATAAAGGAAGCATTCCAACAAGAGAAAAAACAAAAGAATATACATATACATTTACAGGATGGGATAAAGAAATAACAAAAGTATTAAAAAATGAAACATATATAGCAGTGTATAAAGAAGAAAAAAATAAATATACAGTAACATTCATGGATGAAGAAAGAATATATGGAAAAAAAGAAGTAGAATATAATAGTGTAGTAACAGATACAGAAAACCATCCAAGTAAAGACCATTATATATTTAAAGGATGGACATTAAATGATGAAATATATAATTTTAATAGTCCAGTAACAGAAGATATAACATTAAAAAGTTTATATGAAAAAGTAGAAGAACCAGTAATAACACATACACCAATAGAATGGACAAAAAATAATGTAACAGTATCAATAACAAGTGATCATTCAGGCTATAAATATTTATATAAAATAGATAATGGAGAGTATAAAGAATATACAGGAGAGTTTACTGTATCAGAAAATTGTGTAGTAGTCGCAAAATCTGTAAAAGAAAATGTCGAAAGTGAAATAACAACACATGAAATAACAAATATAGATAAAATAGCTCCAACTATATCTTCTTTTGAACAATTAAATGTAAGAACAAATAGTTTTGATATTGAAGCAAAAGCAATAGATAATGAATCAGGATTAAAAGAAATAAGAATATATAAAGATAATATTTATCAAACATCAATATCTTATACAGATAATTATAATGACGAAAAAACTATGTCATATACTCTTGAAAATTTAGAAGAAGATACTACATATCGTATAAAAATACAAGCAATAGATGTTGCTGGTAATATTAGCGAGGGAATAGAAAAAGAATTTTCTACATCAAGAAATGTAATAGTAGCAAGAATAATAGGAAGAAATAATAGCTTGTACGAATTAGAAGATGATTATGAAAATTTTAATAGTTTAGAAAATGCGATAAATGCTTGTCCAGAGGGACAATGTACAATAGAGATGGTACTAGATACAAAAGAAAGTGTGGAAGTATTAGAAGGACAAGATATAACACTAGATGTAAATGGTAAAACAATTACTGGAGTAAGAAACTATACGATTCAAAATAGTGGTAACTTAATAATAGTAGATAAAGCTAATGAAGCAGGAAGTATATTAAATAAAGATGATACAGCACTTAGAAATATAAATAATGGATTATTACAGTTAGGTAAAAATGAAGAAGAGTTAGTTGTATCTAAAACAAATCCTAATATAGTTGGTACAATATATGGTGTTTATACAGATGATAGCGCAACATTTAATTTCTTTGATGGAAGAATAGAAGCAAATCAAGCTATAAAAGGTAATGTTGATGAGACTCCATATTCATATAATGCTGATGTTGCAATAAGTAATAAACAAGTCGCAACACTATCAGTTTTAATAGATCCAGAAGCAAGAGTTGGAACTACATATTATTCTAAAGTACAATCTGCTATTGATGATTCTGCTAATGGTGTATATCTTGATAAAACAACAGAAATGGCATTAGTAAAAGGATTCGATAATTCTGATACATATGGTTTTGATTATGATGAAGAAAATAACAGGTTAATCTCAAATAATGATCTTTCAAATACAACAGCAGTCGCAACAACTGTAGTTGATTTAACAAGTTATACAGGTGATCAAAAATTAACAATAGAAGGATTTGTAGATAAAATATATGAGTATACTAGTTATAATAAATCATATGGATATGTTGAAGTTCTAAAAAAAGATGATAATAAAAATATAGGTAGTAGTAGATATGACTCTGAATCACCATCAAGTCAATATTTTGTATTACCATATGGTAGTAAATATATAGTAAACATAAAATATATTATTCCAGGTTATAGACAAGAAAAGGTAAAAAACTCACATTTTATTATTTCTAAAATGAATTTATCTGATTATAAAACAGATAAATATAATGGATACACTAATGCAGATGATTCAGTAACTACAATAAATTATAGTTTCGATTATTATGAAACAACAAAAACATATAAATCAAATAATCAGTATATACCAGGATCAAGAGCATTCTCATATATACCTATTGATTTAACAAATGAAACAGATGATTATCAATTAACACTTAATGCACAAGTAGATTCAATTGATGGTTCAGATTATGGAATAATTAATGTTAATGAAACAAATGAAATATTAAAATATACTAATTCAAATGGATTAGCATTTATAAGTGAAACTTCAAACGAATATCATAATGGAATATATAACTTTAATAAAACTTTAACTGCTGGTAAAAAATATTATCTTCAATTTTATTATTTCAAAAATGATAGTAATGGATATCCACAAGAAGAATATAATTCTAAAGGAAGCAACGATCAATTTATAATTAATTCAATAGATTTAGTAAAACTCGCTAGTGATACAACTACATTAAACTTAGATGAAAAATTAAAATATTCTGGTAAAATGGGATTCACAGATAAGATAAATAATAAATATATGAGTAATGTTCAAACAGAAGAAAATACATTAATTGATTCTTATGTAGAACTTGATTTTACAAAAATGCAATATGATCAATTAGTTAATATAAATACATATAATTCTTATAATAACTATCAATACTTTTATTTATCAACATCTCCAAATAATGTAAGTAAAGATTTAATATTAAATGATAAAGATAGCATATCTAATTTAATTTATTTTTATGGTAAACCATCATCACTTTATATAAATGGTTCATCATATACTAGTTATAATACTGATAAAAAATTTGTATTATCTAAAGGAAATAAATATTATTTACATTTTGCAGTAATAAAGAATATGTATCAGTATCCAAGTACATATAGTGATTTTGCTATAAATAGTGTTAGTTATACATCAGTACTTGATAATAAATTAAATGTTGGTATTCTGCCATCTACAACAGGTACTGATGAAATTATAAGTCATCCAATTAAAACAAGTGAATTTGCACTTGATGAAAGTAGGAATGAAGAATTAAGATATATAGGAAGTAATGCAAATAACTATGTAACTTTTAACGATGAAATATGGAGAATATTAGGTGTATTTAAAACTGAAGATAAAAAAGGGAATAAAGATTTTAGAATAAAATTAGTAAGAAGTTCATCTATTGGTTATTATTCTTGGGATACATCAGATAGTGCGGTATCTGGTGGTTATGGAATAAATGAGTGGTCGCAAGCAGACATTATGAAATTATTAAATCCAGGTTATGATGATGAAGAAATAGGCGGAAGTTTATATTACAATAGTAAATCAGGAAAATGTTATAATGGCTCAAATAATAGTTCAACTGATTGTGATTTTACTTCGACAGGTCTAAAAGATTCAGCAAAAGAATTTATTGATATAGTAAAATGGAATACAGGTGCATTACCATATGAAACGGCTTCATATAACTTGACACCAAATCAAATATATAATTATGAAAAAGGTACAAATACAGGTAAAACAAATTATGAAAATCATAATGATTTTCCTATGGATAATGTAGAAAGAACATATTATTGGTATGGTCAAGTAGGACTTATAAGTCCAACAGATTTAATTATGGCAAGTAGTGATAGCTCTCAAATGTCAAGAGAGTCATGTATGATGTCTAACAATAATTATTATTATTGCATTAATAATAATAACTGGTTCAGAAATATGTCAAGTAATTCTTATTACGTTATTAATCCTGCATTTAGTACAAGTAACAATAGTAGTTATTATCCATATATAGGATATTCAATCTATAATAGTCCATATACAACAAATGTTGCAAGTAATAATGCAATTTTACCTACAGTATATTTAAAACCAAATGTAAGTGTTAAATCTGGTGATGGAACAAGTTCTAATCCATATGTGTTTGAATTACTTGATAAGAAAAATACAGACAAATATTATGGGCTTGCATCTAATATAGAAAAAAAAGAAACAAATGCAGAAGAAAATATCATAAAGACAGAAAAAACAAATAATGATTATAAACAACTTAAAAGTTTTACTTCTATTTATGGATTCACATATGATGAGGAAACAAAAACATATACAAATGAAAATATAAATATTCCTAATTCAAGAGCAATAAGTGCAATTAAAATTGATTTGACAAATGAAACAGAAGAAAAAACTATATTATTTAATTATGATTTTAAATCTTCAAGTTATTTATCTGAAATGTATATAAATGTAATGGTTGGAAAATATACTCCTGTAGATTATTTTGCAACAACAGGACCAAATAGTATATATAGTGTTGGACCTGTTTTAGCAAATTCAACATCTTCAATTACTTCAAGTGTAAAATATACTTTCAAACCTGGACAGGTATATTACGTTCAGTTCTCAGAATACAATTCATATAGAGATTATGAACAAAGTTATTTAAAAGTAAGTTTTGATTATGTTTTAGATACAGAAAAAACAGAAAACTTTACAAAATATGAATATACTTATCCATCATTAAATGAAAAACCAGATACAGTAGTTTTATTAAATGATGTAGTTACAAATCAAACCCTTGAAGTACCTGAAACACAAAATATAATGTTAGATTTAAATGGGCATGATTTATCAACTGAACAATCTAATTATGTACTAGAAAATAATGGTCAAATTGAAATTTTTGATAGTAAATATGAAAGGTCTTTATTAAATATAAAAAATTCTTCTACAGAAGATTATAATCATGATAATTTAAACGTATTTTATGATATGAAAGATTCAGAAATAACTGAATTAAATATTTCGGACTTAAGTTCAAATAAAATAAATGGAACTATAAATGGAACTATAAAAGAAGAAGATTATTTAAAGTTTGATGGAATAGATGATTATGTATTAATGGATGAAATTAACCCAGATTATATGACTATTGAATCAGTTTTCAGTGCTGATGAAGTACAAAAAGGAGAAGTATGCGTAGCATGTAATTATGAAACAGGGGGATATGGAATATCCATAAAAGATGGATATATTAAAGGACAAATGTATACAAATTCAAAATATTACAATGTATTATCTGATGAAATAATTGAACCAAATAAAAAGTATTATGTTCAGGTGTCGTATGATGGAACTACATTAAATCTATATATTAACAACAAACTTAAAGGTTCTAAAGAGGTTTCTGGAAAAATAACTGCTCCAAAATATTCAACTAAATTTGTTCTAGGAGCAAATCCTAAAGGAGAAACGGCAACAAGTGGCTTCTTTAAAGGAAATATATATTCATTTAGAATTTATTCGGATGCTCTATCAATAGAAAACTTAAATAATAATTATAATATAGATTATTATAGGTTTGAAAAAAATGTGCCAGATACAATAATACCTGCATCAATTAAATCTAGTATAGGTAACGCCATATTAAACAATAAAAATGCAAATTTAATTATAAAAAATGTAAATGTTTCTATTTCAAATACTAATGCAATTGGTATAGATAATTATGGTAATACTTCATTAAAAGAAAATTCAACTATTGATATTATTGGAGACGGATACGGAAAAAAAGCAATATATAATAGAGAAACAGGTAATATTATTAATAATGAAAATGGTATTATAACTACTTCTAGTACAGGTGTTAACACTGCTATTTATAATGAAAGTAGTAAACTTACAGAATTGTCTAATTTGATTATTAAAGGAGTAAATACTGGATTTCAAAATAATTCAAAGGTTGATTTATCAATTCATGATATGAATATAGAATCGAAGATATCTATTTCAAATAGTTCAGAAAAAATACTTAATGTTGATGATGTTGAATCGATAGGAAGAATTTTAAATAATAAACCAAAAAGTATAATTAATATAAATAGTGGTAATTTTACTAATGAAAAAGATTATGTAATTGGTCTTGCTTCACAATCATCTTATGATCCTATTAAAGATTCGATTATTAATATAAATGGTGGAACGATAAAATCAAGTTATATTCCAATATCTGTATATAAGGATTCTATTGTTAATATAAATTCTGGGGATATAATTTACAGTGGTTCAGATAAATATGCAATAGATAATAATGGAACATTAAATATAAATGGTGGAACAATAACTAGTTCATATATAGGTATTTATAACGAAAAAGTTTTAAATGTTACTAATGGTAATATTAATGCGATTTCAAGTGCAATTTCAATAAATTATTCTTCAACTGAAATTAATATAAAATCAGGTACTATTGTTTCAGATGATAATGCAATATATAATGCATCAGCAGGCGAATTAAATATAGGTGTTAATGATGGTAATGTAAATAATGACAATCTTGTTATTCGTGGTCAAAAGTATGCAATTTACAATGATGAGGGTTCAAATAACTATGGTAAAAATGTAAATCTATATGATGGGATTTTATATGGTAAAAATGATATTATTCATGGAACTATAAATAATTATGAAAAAGGTTATGATTTATATGCTGAAAATAGTGATTCATATATTAGTGCATATTTAATAGAAAACAACAAAAGAGAGGTAGCACAAATAGGAGATACTAAATATGGTTCAATACTGGATGCATTAAATTCTGTAATTACTAATGATGAAACAACAATTAAAGTAATTAATGATATATATACTGTAGAACAACTTGTAATACCAGAAAACAAAAATATTGTTTTAGATATAAATGGTCATACAATAAAAGAATTTGCAAATGATTCATATATACTAAATAAAGGAACATTTAAAATTACGGACAGTACCACAGTTATAGGTGAAAATAATGTGATAGTTCCAGTAGGATTATTACATGGATATAGCTCAAATATATTAAAAAATACAGGAAATATGAATGTCGAAAATATAGAATTAACAACTTTGATAAAAGGTAATATTTTCTTATTAAATACAGGTTCAGGAACTGCAAATATAAATTCAAGTTTATTTTATAGTACAAATCACGAATATAATAAAGAATATTATAATTATATTCGCGGAATACAAAATACAGAAAATTCAATTTTGAATCTAAAAGATTCTAAGTTGGAATTTAATATAAATTTTGTAGATAATAATGGAACAGTTAGTGTTCAGTCTATATATAATACAAGTACTGGAAATGTTAATATTGATAATTCTATAATTAAAAATACAATTACATCAACAGATGGTTCAAGTTCAAGTATGTATGATATATATAGTGAGAATGGAATAGTAAATATTGATAATAGTGAATTAAGTAATAATTACTTTGCTAGCGAAGAATATAAAAATTCTATAAATAATAGTTTTTATTCTATTGATATAGAAAAAACAGGTATTGTAAATGTTAATAATTCATCATTAATAAATAATTCTACTGATGATTCCACAGAAATAAATGTTGTTAAAATTAACAATGATTTAGGTTTTGCTGATGAGATAAATAATATAAAAAATAATACAATAAATATAGAAACTTCAGCTAATGTAAAAACAAATACAGTAAAAAATATTACTAGAGTTTTAAATTTTAGTACAAATAATACAATAAATATAGATGATAATAATATAGATATGAATTATTACTCAAAAAGTATAACTGATTTATATTTCATATTAAATAATAAATCAAATATAATATTAGAAAATAATTCAGTAACATCAAATTTCGTATATAAAGGTATATCAAATGTTTCTGGATCTATAGAATATAATAGTGGAACTTTAGATGGTGCAATTGATAGTAAGAATTATTCAGATGAAAAAGGAAATATAACAATAAATGGTGGAACTTTAAATGGAAAAATATCTACTTCAAGTGGTAATTCTGTTGTTATAAATAATGGTATATTTAATAATGACTTGGATATTACTATAAACACATTAAATGTTAATGGAGGAATATTTAATATTCCAAATAAGTTTTCAATTAAACCACTTAACGATAATGATATAAATTTCTCAAATGCTACAATAAATGCACAACTAAATGGTATTTCATTTTATAATACAGCATATTTAGGAACTTTAAATATTTCTAATATGAATATATCTTCTAAATACAATTCAATTTCAGTTTCTTCTATAAAAGAGATAAATATAGAGAATTCAACAATTGAGAGTATATCTTCAAATGGAATTTACGATATAAGTAAAAATTTGGAAAATCTAAATATAAAATCAAGTACAGTAAAAGCTTATAGTAATGGAATATATAATGAATCACCTAATACTGTAGTTACAATAGGTGATAAAGACGATGTTGATAATGATGGTAATATATTGGTTTCAAAAACTCTTCCAAATATAAGCGGTTTATTAGGCATTGGAATTAACAATACTTCCTCAGATACAATTATTAATTTCTATGACGGAATTATAAAAGGAAAGAAAGGTGCAATTGTTGGAACTATAAATGAAATACCAACTAACTATGAAATAATAACAGAAACAGAAACAGATGAAGATGGATCAAATCCTTTAGAAGTAAAATACTTAAGTACACTTCCTGTTGCTAAAATAGGAGATGAAGTATATAATTCTTTAAATGAAGCATTTTCTGCTGTTACTGATGATGCTAAAACAACAGTAGAACTATTAAGAGATGTAACATTACCAACTTCACAAAAAACAATTACTATTCCAGAAAATAGAAATATAATTTTAGATTTATATGGTTATACTATCAACCTTTCAAATAATGAATTTATAATAAATAATGGTACACTATTTGTTACAGATACAAATGTTCAAACAAATTCAAAAACTAATGTTACATATTATAATGGTAAAGTTTTAAGTAATTCTAATGTATTTGTTAATAATAAAGGTAATTTTACATTAAATAATATTTCGGCAGAAGGTATAAAAAATACTTCAGAGTCAGAAATATTAAATGCTAGTGTTTCAGATGTTAATAACTATGATTCTGGCAATATAAATATTTCAAATAGTATAATTTCAAATATTAATAATAATGAAATAGGAAATGTTTATATAAGTGGTGGAACAACTACAAATGTGTCGAATAAATCATCAGGATATATTGAAATAAAAGATGGTACAGCAACATCTATTCTGAATGAAGATTTAGGTAAAATTAAATTAAATTCTGCACAAGTTACAAGTAATAAAAACGAAATCTTAAATGAAACATTTGCGGTTAGAAATAGTAAGAATGGTACAATAGAAATTACTGGATCTTCAATAAGTTCATCTTATTATGGAATAAAAAATATAAGTGGTGAAATCATTTTAAATAGTACAACAATAAATTCAACTACAACAAGTTCATCTGTGCCATGTGCGTACGGTATATATAATGAAAGTGGTATAATTACATTAAATGATTCTTCAGTAACAGGTTATTATAGTAATGGAAAAAACTCAGCTGGAACAGGAATACTAAATCTAAGTGGTATAATTAATATAAATAATACTTCTGTAAATGCTAATTATATTTCTAAAATTACAGGAATATATAATACAAATGGTACAATAAATATTGACAGCGATAAAATTATTTCATCAATTGTTAATGTATCAAATACTGTAAATATTACAAAGGGAAATATACTTGCAATTACAAATTCAGCAGATGCAATACTTAATATGGGAACAAAAGATGGAATAGTAAATAATGATTTAATTACTATTAGTGAAAATATAACTAATGAAGGCGTATTTAATTATTATGAAGGAAAAATAAAAGGTTCAAAACATGTTATAGTTGGAAAAGTAAGCGATATAGAAGATGGGTATTATATTGTTGGAACTTCTGGAACCACTGAGGAAAAATATATAGGAAAAACATCACTTGTTAGTATGGGCGAAAATAAATATGTTAAATTGCAAGATGCAATAAATGCATCTCCTGATAATATTGAAACAAAAATAACATTATTAAGGGATTTTATTGGAACTATGAATGATGAAGAAATTCAAATTCCTGAAAGTAAAAATATAGTACTAGATTTAAATGGATATTATATTCAATCTAGCAATGAAAATTTATTAAACAATTTGGGAAATTTAAAAGTAATTGATGAAACAAATACACTTGATTCTGATGGATATTATAGTAATGGTAATGGAGAGCTATTATCAAGCTCAACATTGACAATCAAAAATAATGGTAATATGACTATTGAAAAATTAAATATAAGTAACTTAAATGTTATAAATACCAATGTTGTATCGCAAAATAATTTTTCAATTATTTCTTCAAAAATACCAGAATTAAATATTAATGGAATTTTGAATTTAACAAAATCAAATACAACTACATTAACAAATAGTGGTAGTAAAAATGTATCTATACATAATAGCAATATAAATTATGTAATAAATTCAAATGATGGTCAAATAGAATTAAATGACTCAAATGTAAGCAAAACTATAAAAAATAATGATGCTGGTAATATATTTATTAATAATACAAATATTGAAAGTACATATTATGAATATGGCAAAATAATTGATAATGCTGGTACAGGTAATATCATTATAAATGGTGGTAATATTATAAATAATCATATTGGATATGATTATGAAAATAGATATTTGATTTATAATGGATCAACAGGAATAATAACTGTTAATGATGGAAATATTAATATGAAATATTATAAAAATAAATATTGTACTGATATTGTTATTGAAAATGCTTCAACTGGTATTATCAATATAAATGGTGGGCAATTATCATCTGATAGTTTATCTTCAAATATAATTCGAAATGATGGCAATGGAGTTATAAATATAAATGGTGGACAACTAGATAACACAGGTGGTACTTTAGGTTACTCAGTATACAATAATAAGGGTACATTAAATATAAATGGCGGAGTAATAAATGCCAAGATATTTAATAATAGCAATGAAGCCATTAATATAACTGGTGGAAAAATTCATGTAACAGGAGATAAAGTTAGTGCAATTGAATCTAATAGAAAAGGAATTATAAATGTTAAAGGAAATATAGAAAACAGTTCAAATTTACCTGAAATAATAAGTGAATCAGGAAATTCAATTTCTGGTAGTGTTTATTCAAGTAGATTTGAAAATGTTAAAATAACTGGTAACGTTGAAGCGCTTAATTTAAATGATTTGGAAAGAATATCTAATGTAACATTTGAAAAAGGAAGTATGAATATTTCAACTGATAATGATATTAGTCTTGATAATATGACTTTTAATACAACAAGTCTAAATTATAATTTAAGCATTTCATCATCAAAAAACATTTATCTTAACAATATTACAATAAATAATGCTGCTATTTCATCAACTTCAGGTATAATAATTTCTGGTAATTCTTATATATCAAATTCAAATATAACAGTAAGTGCTGATTCATCAAATGGTATAAAAAATAGTGGAACATTATATGTTATGGATAATGTCAATATAAGTGCAAATGGAACTAATTCTATAGGTATGAATGGTGGAACAATTATATTGGGCAAAAAAGATTCAATAGTTAGTTTAAATACACCTATAATATATGGTGAAGCATATGGTATATCTGGTAATAATACCTCTGGTTTATATTTCTATGATGGAATTATTAGTAGTAAATCAGATCCAATCTTGATTGGAATAAAAGAATTAGAACCTGGTTATAAAGTAAACATTTCTAATAATGGAGATGGTACTAAATCTGCAACATTAACTCCTATTGGTGAAGAGGATAGAGTTGCAGTTATCAACAAAATTAACTTTGGTGATTTACAATCTGCTATAAATTATGCCCCTGATAATGCAACATCAAATATAACAATATATGCTAATATAACTTTAGATAGTAATATAGTAGTACCAGCAGGTAAAACCATAAATATTTATTTAAATGGTTATACAATAACAAAAGGTAACTATGATTTTACAGGAGAAGGAAAAGTAACCCTTATAGAAGGAACAAATACAACTAATGCACTTGCAAGTATAATCGAAAATGTAAAAGAAGTATTAAATATAGATGACATAAAGAAAAATATAATAATATATGAGATGGATGATGGAAGTAAAATAACAAGTGAAAAAACATATAAATTATATAAAATAGTTGATAATAATAAAGAAGAAGTAAAGTTAAAAGAAGAAGAAATAGGAAAATATAATGTAGAAAATAAAGAAGATGAAATAAGGACAGTAAAGGGAAGAATCTACATAAATAATTTACCAAAAGGAAATTATGAATTAATAAGTAATGATAATAAGAAAGCAAGTTTTGAAATAACAGACACTGGAAAACTAGTAGGAAAAATAAAAGAAAATATAAATGAAAGTAAACCAGTAATAGTAAGTGCTATTGCAGAATTAATAATAACAATACAAACAGGAACAACATATATAAATTACATATTAATAATAATTATATTATTATCAATAATTGCATCTTTATATTTAGTGCAAAAGAAAACAAATAAAAAATATCTAAGCTAATGTTTAGATATTTTTTGTTGTTATTTGTTGAAAAAAATGTACTAAAATGGTATTATAAAATATAGATAATAGGAGGATTGTATGAAGAAAAAATTAAAAGGGTTTTTACCTTATTTAGCAGTAATATTTATTGTAATTATTTTTATATCAATATATTTCATATTTTTCTATAAAAGTACTTCTTTAAAAAGAATTACTAAGGTTTTAGATACAAAATATGATAGTATTGAATGTATAGGAAGTAATTGTAATCTTATAAAGGCAGTTAATGATAAAAAAATATCTCTATTAAATAGTAAAGGTAAGAAAATAATTACATATACATCAAATGATGATAATAAAAATTTATATGGAGGCACTGATAATTACTTTATTTCAGTAAAAAAAGTAGATGATAATACTGTAACTTATATTTTAAATGATATTGAGGGTAAAATAATATATAAAACAAATAATAAATTAGAAGAAATAAATGAAAATTATATACTTGAGAATATAAAAGATAATGAATATAATGTAATTAAGAAAAATGGTAAAAAAATATATTCTAATATAGAAAAGATAGATTTTTATAACAATAAAGAATATATTAGTTTGAAAATAAATAATGAGTATAGTATATTTAATAAAAAATTTGAAAAAATTCTTTCAAACTATAGTGTAGATAAAGAAATAAAGGATGAAGAAGATAATACTATTTATATAATAGTAAAGAATGAAAAAACTTCAAAATATAGTTATTTTAATATAAAATCAAATAAAATAATAGGTGAAGAATTTGATAAATATAAAGAGTCAGAAAATAAAGATGAATTAATTATAACTAAAAAACAAACAAATAAAAATGTTAAATATTTATTAACAAAAAAAGGAAAACAAATTAAATTAAATGATAATAAGGAACAAATTGATTTAGTTAATGAAATTAAATCAAATTTAAAAGATAAATACTATTTATATACTTCATCTGTAATTGATGATGATCAAAAATATGTTTTTGTTGATAATTTAAAAAATAATAGCTTTGGAATATATGAATTAAAAACAAAAAAATATTCTGAAATTTATAAATATTCAAAAACAGAAAATATATATTCCAATGTTACTAAATTAGATTCAAAAAAAGGTTTATATTATCAAGTAAATTGTTCTAGTAAAAAATGTGATACTCCAGTAACAGTTGTATACGATTTGACAGAAAATAAAGTAATTTTAAAACTTGAAAGTGATGATAAAATACCAGAAAAATATATACAATATAATAATGGATATAAGGTAATTAAATACTCAAAATCAAGTAATAGTGATTATAAAAATAAATATGTTTTATATGATAAAAATAATAAAGAATTACTTTCATCGGATAATGAAATTGTTATAATTGATAGCGAAGTTATATTAGGAGAAAATGAAAGTACTACATCTTTAGTATTCTATTTTGCTAAAGAAAAGAAAAAATTAAATGATAATAATGGTGAAATAATAACTATTAATAACAACAAGTATTATAAGTATAGTTCTGATAAAAATATTATTAGAAATAGTGAAGGAGAAATAATATTTGAGTCACCTAAGAATAGTTCTATTATTTATAGTGATACTTCAATAATGAGTTTAGATAGTGAAAATATAACACTTAAAAATGTTGTTTATGAAAAAACAGTTAAGTATAAATTAGATAAAAATGAAACTATATCTAATAATAATTTAGAAAAGATAAATCCATATAAAAATGCAATATATATTAATAATACAAGTGAAAAATATATTAAAATAGTTAATAATAAAGGAAAAACAATAAAGAAAATTGATGATGTAACAATAAATAAAGTTGCAGAAAATAGTTCATCAAATGTAGTAATAATTGTTAAAAATAGTAAAAATAAATATGGACTTTTAATTGGTGAATAAAAAATAATAAAATGTAAATAATATTGCTATAAAGATAAAAAATGTGGTATAATTAAGAAAATAGAATAATGGAGGTATATGTATGGCAAAGGAAGTTAAAGAAGGTAAAACAAAAGAAGAAGTAATTTCAGAAGGAACACATAAAAAAAAGAGTTTATTATGCATGATTGGTGGAATAGTTCTTATTATTGCTCTTATTGTAGTGGGATGTTTTATGTTTATAAAGAAAGGTGGACAAGAAGCATCTTTATCTAAATCATTAGAATCAATGGGTAAAGATTTCTATGAAAATTTCTATTATGAACAAGTTGGTTCAACAGATGAAGAAAGAGCAGATTTCTTATCTAAATATGAATCAATAGGTATCAAAATTAATTTAGATAACCTATCTCGTTATGGTGAAAATAAAAATGCGGATGAAATAAGCAAATTTGTTAACCAAAAAACTAAAAAAGCATGCGATAAAACAAATACAAAAGTAGTAATTTATCCACAAAAACCTTATAACAAAACTTCTTATAAAATTGAAACACAATTAGATTGTGGTTTTGATGAAACAAATACAAAATAATAATTAAACTGTTAGCATATGTTAACAGTTTTTTTATAGACAAAAACAAAAATATATGGTATAAATTTTATTGTATGAAAAAATAAGGAAGGAACAAAGTATGAGCGAAAAATTAGTTAAAGGAATATTAGGTACTTTTGGTGGACTTACAGGCGTAGCATTTGGTAAAGAACTATTAGTTTTTATTATATCATTATTACCAATATTAGAGTTAAGAGGAGGACTTTTAGCAGCAGCATTATTAGGGCTTGATCCACTTCCAAGTTACATAATAAGTATTGTAGGAAATTTACTTCCAATACCATTTATATTACTTTTAATAAACAAAATATTAGATAAAATGAGAAATGGTAAAAAAAGCAAAAAAATAGCTGATTGGCTTGATAAAAAGGTAGAAAAAAGAAAAGGACAAATAGAAAAATTTGGATATTTTGGTTTAGTTTTATTTGTCGGAATACCACTTCCAGGCACAGGTGCATGGACAGGGTCATTAATTGCATCAGTACTTGAAATGGATAAGAAAAAGTCATTTTTAGCAATACTTGTAGGAGTTATCATGGCAAGTATTATTATGATGTTTATATCATTTGGATTAGTATCAAATATTGTTAAATAAAAATCATTTTAATATGATTTTTTTTGTTGCTATTATATATGATGTGCATATTATAAAATGAGGAGGTATAATATGTATCATGATTGTAATACAGATTTTGAAAAAATAAGAAAAAGAATAGAAGAAGAAAAAAATAAATGTAAAAAATGTTATATACAAGGTCCAACAGGTCCAAAAGGAGAAATAGGTCCGACAGGACCAAAGGGTGAAAATGGTTTTTCAACTGTTGATGTTGGAGAAACAAAAACTGGAGAAGCAAATACAAATGCAATGGTGGAAAATGTTGGTACAAATAAAAATGCTATTTTAAATTTTACAATTCCTAAGGGTGAAGCCGGGGATAAAATTATTATTGGCAAAACAGAGACATTAGATGCAAATGCAAGAGCAAGAGTTGAAGATACTTATGCTGAAAATGTGCATACATTGGATTTTTATATACCGCAAGGATTTGATGGAGTAAATGGTGAAATAGGACCAAAAGGTGATCCAGGAATTAGTGAAAAGATTGAAGTTATTAATACAAAAACAGTTGATTCAGGTCAATTGGCAGAAGTTAAAGATGAATTTACTGACAATACACATTATTTAACATTTTTAATTCCTAAAGGCGATAAAGGAGATATAGGACCACAAGGGTCAGTTGGAACAGCTATACTTGATTCTTATGCAAGTTTATATGAAGATAATGGTAATTCATATATGTTGGTAGCAAATACTCCAAATCAAGTAGAATTAAGTAAAAATTCACAAATAAAAAATATGGATATATCTTTTACAAATACGGTGAAAGTATTAAATGCAGGTATATATAAAATTGATTATTTTTTTTCATCAGTCGCATCAGCACAAAGTGATATATCTATTGAATTAAGAAAAGAAAACATCACAATAAATGGAACAAAAATTACAAAAAAGGTAAATAATCAAGAATATGTGTGGTTTAATGGAAGTATTATTGTAAGTCTAAATAAAGATGAAAAAATAGATTTAGCAGTGTCATCTACAACGAATGTAACACTTACTCCAGATGAAGATACTGTTTCATATTTAAATATAATAAAAATTGGATAAAATGTTTCATATTTTTAAATAATATTGCTGACTTTTTTTAAAATATATTATATAATTAAATTAATATAACATAATGGAAGAGTAGTGTTTATGAAAAGATTTAATGAACTTAAAAATAGGTTAATTTTTAAATTAGTTTTAACATTTTCGTTAATTCTTTTTAGTTTGCTACTAAATAAACCTATTGTATATGCTGCTGGGACTGAATTTGACTTTAATTATACTGGGGATTATCAAACTTTTGTTGCTCCAAAAACTGGAGTTTATAAATTAGAAACTTGGGGAGCACAAGGTGGACATAGAGGAAGTAATAGTGGCGGTAAAGGTGGTTATACAAGTGGCACTATATACCTAACAAGAGGGGACATATTATATGTTTATGTTGGTGGTAATGGTACAACAAATAAAGGCTATAATGGTGGTGGGTTATTACCAGATTTAAATATTTATGGTGGTGGTGCTACTGATATACGTTTAACAAGTGGTGCTTGGGATAGCGAAGAAGGCTTAAAAACAAGATTAATTGTATCTGGTGGTGGAGGATCTGTTGGTTCAACAGGAAATTCAGGTGGAGCTGGTGGTCTTTCTGGCGTATCTGCATCATCAGGTTATGGTTCTGGAGGAGGAGGCGCAACAATTGCGGCTGCAGGATTATATCGTGCAAGTTTTGGTAAAGGCGGAAATGGACTTCATGCAAGTGGCGGATATAGTGGTGCCGGTGGTGGTGGCTTCTTTGGTGGCGGAGGAGCTAATCCAGATGGCAGCGGCGATGATGATAAAGGCGGGGGCGGCGGATCTAGTTTCGCTTACAACGCACAATCAAAATCAAATTACTCTTCAATGAATATAGATGAAAAATATTATATGAACTCTATTAGTTATTCAACAGGAACAAATGCTGGCGATGGTAAAGCAAAAATAACATTACTTGAAATGAATGGAATAACTGATGTACAAATTAATAATGGTGATGTGCCTGTTAATTTCTCATATGATAGATATGATTATGATTTTACAGTTAACAATGATGTAAAACAAATTAAATTTGATATAACTACAGAGGATGGATATACTCTTTCACAAAGCAATAAAGTAACTGATATGACAAATATTTTATCAGTAACAAATACAGTAACATTAACAGATAATACTACAGGACTTGTTCAAGTATATACTTTCAAAGTAAAAAAACAGAATTATTATTTAAACGCTGGTGGTGGAACATCTTATTATTACGACTATACTGGAGATTATCAAACATTCTATGCTTATAAATCAGGTGTTTATAAATTAGAAACTTGGGGAGCACAAGGTGGTGACCGTGGTGCTAGCAATGGCGGTAAAGGTGGTTATACCTCTGGTGAAATATATTTAAATAAAGGTGAAATACTTTATATCTATGTTGGTGGTAATGGTAACAATCATAATGGATATAATGGTGGTGGTTATATTCCTGAAACATGTTATAGTGATGCTACTTGTGTAAGACCTGTTAAAGTAACAGGTGGAGGAGCAACTGATATACGTTTAGTACCAGGTACTTGGGATAATACTGATGGATTAAATTCAAGAATTATGGTCGCAGGTGGTGGAGGATCTGTTGGTGCATATGGAAATGCTGGTGGAGCTGGTGGTTTAACTGGTGGATCTACATCGGGCTGTGGTTCTGGAGGTGTTGGTGCTTCAATTACTGCTGCTGGATCATATCGCGCAAGTTTTGGTAAAGGCGGTAATGGACTTAATGCAAGCGGAGGTTATGCTGGCTCTGGAGGCGGAGGCTTCTTCGGTGGTGGAGGAGCAAATCCAGATGGAAGTGGAGACGATGACCGTGGAGGCGGTGGAGGCTCTAGCTTTGCATGGAGTAATACTACTAAAACAAGTGTTCCATCAAGTTATAACGTGTCAGAAAAATACTTTATTAATGCAGCAACATATACATCAGGATCTAATTCTGGTGATGGTAAAGCAAAAATAACACTTATAAAATCAAACGGAATAACAGATATAAAAATTAATCGTGGTAATATACCAATAGATTTTAATTATGAAGTTCATGATTATTATCTAAATGTTGATAATGATATGACAAATGTAAGATTTAATGTAGCAACTGAAGAAGGTTATACAGTAAATCAAACAAATAAAGTGGTAGATATGACAAATATATTATCATTTACAAATACAATAACATTAACAGATAATACAACAGGTGTAGTAACAACTTATAACGTTACAATTAGAAAACAAAATAGTCATTTAGAAGAAGGATCAACAGCTTCATATGGATACAGTTATACAGGTAATTATGAAAAATTCTATGTACCAGCAACTGGTATATATTCATTAGAAACATGGGGAGCTCAAGGAAGTGACCGTGGTGCTAAAAACGGTGGTAAAGGTGGTTACTCATATGCCGAAATGTACTTATCAAAAGGTGAAGTTTTATATGTACATGTTGGTGGAAGTGGTAATACAACAAACATAAATGGAACAGGTAAAGGCTATAATGGTGGTGGACAAGTATCAGGATACTATGGCTCTGGTGGTGTTTGGATTCAAACAAGTTTAGGCTCTGGTGGAGGTGCGTCTGACATTCGTTATGGTGGAGATTCTTTATACAACCGTGTAATAGTTGCCGGTGGTGGAGGATCTGTTGGTGCATATGGAAATGCCGGTGGTGCCGGTGGTGGTCTAACTGGTGAAAATGCTATAGGTGGCTATGGTGCTATTGGAACAGGTGGAACACAAACAAGTGGTGGTACAGGACAAAACGCAGGATCATTTGGCCAAGGTGGTAACAGTTATGGAGCAAATGGCGGTTACGGTGGTGCTGGAGGCGGCGGCTGGTATGGCGGCGGCGGCTCTGGTGTTGACAGTGGTGGTGATGATGACCGTTCAGGAGCTGGAGGTTCAGGATTTATATGGAGTGAATCATCAGCATCAAATGTACCATCAGGATATTTAGTAACAGATAAAAGTTATTTATCAAATGGTCTACTTTATAGCGGTAATCAAACATTTAAATCACCAACAGGCGCAAATGAAACGGGTCACACAGGTGATGGATTTGTTAGAATTACACCAAAATTAATAAATGGTGTATCAAGTGTAACAATAAACGATGGTGATATTCCAGTTGACTTTGATTATTCGGTTTATGATTATGATTTATCAGTACTAGATAGTGTTGATTACATAAATGTAAGTTTTATACTAAATGAAGGATATTCGAAAGTAGAAAGTCAAAAGGGCGCATACTATTTTAAAGACGGCGAAAAAAAATATGTATACGCAGTTGATGTTATGAATGATATAACAGGACTTACAGTAACATATACATTTACATTCCATAAACAAAGTGATTATTTATTAGATGATGGTAATTATGGATACAAATATACAGGTTCATGGCAAAAATTTATTGCACCAGCAACAGGAATTTATACACTAGAAGCATGGGGTGCACAAGGTGGGCATAGAGGAAATAACAATGGAGGTAAAGGTGGTTATTCTACTGGACAAATCTTCCTAAATAGAGGACAAATACTTTATGTTTATGTTGGTGGTGATGGTAATAATCACAAAGGATATAATGGTGGTGGACTATTACCAGGAGCAAATATCTATGGTGGTGGGGCATCAGATATTAGATCTGGAGGCTATACACTTAATAATCGTATTTTAGTCGCTGGTGGTGGAGGATCTGTTGGTTCATCATCAAATGCCGGTGGCTACGGTGGAGGTTTAACTGGTGGTTCTGGTAATGGAAGTTTTGGTACTTTAGGAACTGGTGGAACACAAACACAAGCAGGAACTGGTAACATATCTGGATCATTTGGTCAAGGTGGTAACGGTGTATACGCTAATAGTGGCTTTGGTGGTGCTGGAGGCGGCGGCTGGTATGGAGGCGGCGGCTCTGGCGTTGACGGTGGAGGCGATGATGATCGTTCCGGAGCTGGAGGTTCAGGATTTGTTTGGACTGAAAGTAATAAAACAATAGTACCAGAAGACTATTTACCAGGTGAAAATGTTTACTTGACAGAGGCAAAAACAGTATCTGGAAATAGTGAAATGCCAACACCAAAAGGAGAAACTGAAACAGGACATTCTGGTGATGGATATGTAAAAATATCATTCGCACTATCTTATGATTATCAAATAAAAGTTAGTGATAACGTAAAAATAGATAAAGAATTTGATTACAAAATAAAAGATTATACAGGAACATTAGATAGTAATGATTCATCACTTGTTACATTTACAGTAACAGATAGTGACTCAATTATTAATGTTACAGGTGATGGAACAAGAGAAATACATGTTGGAGACAACGATTTTGAAGTTGCTATAACATATGTAAATGGTGTTGTTGATATATTCACATATCATATACATCGTGAAGCAAATAATATAGATTATTTAAATAATATTTATTTAGATGGTAAATCTGTATCAGAATTCGGAAATACAACATTTAATAAAAATACATACGAATATAACTTAACTCTTCCATATTATATGGATGAATATGACTTAACTGTAGATAAAGGATCAAGTGATCAAATAATTACAAATTTAGGTCATATATCAAATAAAAATAATAAATATACTATACCTATTTCAGTAACAAATGAAACAGGAACAAGTACAAAAATTTATACATTAAATATTACTCTTCCACACTCTAGTAAAATGAAGAAATTAACATTAACTAGTGATGGAGGTACAAAACTTGAATATGATGTACCAATCGATGAAACAACTATGGACATTAATCTTGAAAGTCATATTGCCGCAGTACATGCAACTACAGAACTATATGATAGCGAAGCAAAATCAAACGTCTTAGGCGATGGATATATACAAGATGATGAATATACAATTACAATAACAGTAACAGAACCACATGTATCAAGTACAGTTTATACTATTAATATTAAAAGAATTACAGTAAGTGGTTATGAAAAAGATGTATCTTATACAGGAAGTTATCAAACAGTTGTTATACCTTATGATCATGAATATTTCTTACAAGCATGGGGTGCACAAGGTGGTAATAACGGTGGCCGTGGAGGTTACTCATACGGTACAGCATATTTCAAAAAAGGAACAATACTTTATGTTTACACTGGTGGATCTGGCGCAAATGGTGGATTTAACGGTGGAGGAAACTCTAAAGCCGGTAAAGGTGGAGGAGCCTCTGATATCCGTGTAGGAACTGACTCACTTTATAGTAGAATTCTTGTCGCAGGTGGAGGTGGCGGCCATGGATCTGATGGCTGTGCATCTGGTGCTGTAGGAGGAGGAACTAAAGGTGGAGGTTCAGCTTCTAGTGGTTCATGTGGAACACAAGCAGGAGGAGGAACTCAAACTGAAGGAGGTTCTTACGGAATATATGGAACAGTACTAGGTTCAGTAGGTAAATTTGGTGTAGGAGCATCTTCCTCATTCACTGGCGGAAGCTACTATGGTGGTGCCGGTGGTGGTGGATGGTACGGAGGAGGATCTGGATCTACTTCTGGTTGGTCAAACGGAGGTGGTGGAGGATCTGGATTCGTATACACAAAAGATACTGCATCAGTAATAGAAGGAAACTCTGATTGGCTTTTAGATAGTACTTATTACTTAACAAATGCAGAGACATTAAGCGGTAGTAATGACTTTGTTGCGCCAAGTGGAGACAAAGAAGAAACAGGTCATCCTGGAAACGGTATGGTAAAAATATCAATACCATATCAAGAAAGTGAAAATAACTATTTAGATGGAATTATAGTTAATAAAGGAACATTAACTCCATCAGAATGGGATTATAACAAAGATACATATTATCTAGACCTTGCATCAGATGAGGTAGAGATAAATGTTGAAGGTGTACCAGCAGATGGTAAAGCAAGTGTAATAGGTAATGGTGATTATGTTATAGAAGGTGGAGAGACTAAAATAAATTTAGTTGTAACTGCTGAAAATGGAAGTACTAAAACATATACACTTGTAGTACATCGTGAATTGGATACAAATCCAATTCCAAATAGTATTGAGATAAACGGTTTAATAAAAACATATTGTGAAGAATATGAAGGAGCATGTAACTATACATTTAATAAAGATATTCATAATTATGAAGTAACTGTACCATATACAATTAGAGAAATTACTATGGTTGTAGATAAAGCACATTATTTCCAAACTACAAAAGGTGATGGAGTATATGCATTATCTGGTGGAAAAAATAATATAAAAGTAGAAGTTACTAGTGAAGACAAAAAGAATACAAGTGAATGGAACTATGAAATAACAAGAGATATGACTGGTAATGCTGACTTGAAATCATTAAAAGTGATAGATCCAGAAGTAGAAATTAATTATTCATACAATATCACTGATTACTATATAACAGTACCAAAAGATACTGAACATGTAACATTAGAAGCTATTCCAGATGATGAAAATGCAACTGTAAAAATAGAAAATCCAGAAACACTTGAATATGGTGACAATTTAATAACAATCACAGTAACCGCAGCAAATAAAAAGGTAAAAGAATATCATATTACAGTAAATAGATTACAAAGTAATAATGCATTCTTAAATAATTTTAAAGTTATAAATATAACAAATGATAAGAATGAAGAACTTTCTCTTACTCCTGAGTTTAATAAGATGAATTTGTCTTATGAACTAGAAGTAGAAAACGATATAACTAAGTTAAGACTTGAAGGAGTTGCTGAAGATACAGAGTTCTCAAGCATTGAAGGCCTTGGTGATTTTGACATAAAGGTAGGCGCAAATACATTTAACGTAGTAGTAACAGCGCAAGATAAAACATTCTTAACTTATAAATTAAATGTTAAGAGAAAAGCAAACTCAAATACATTACTTGATTCATTAACAGTAAAGAACCATAATTTTACTGAAAATTTTGAATCAAATAAATATTTATACTATATGTATGTAGATGGAAGTGTTGAAAGTCTTGATATTACAGCAGTTCCATCAGCAGAAACTTCGACATACCAAATAATTGGTAATTATCAAAAATTAGTCGCAGGTAAAAACGAAATAACAGTTAGAGTAACCGCAGAAGATAAATCAACATGTGACTATAAAATAATTGTTTATAGAACAGGATATAGCGATAATAACTTAGAATCATTAACAGTAACAAATGGTTCAGAAAATTATATTCTATCTCCAAATTTTGATCCATTATACGACAAATATACATTAACTCTTCCAAATGATGTATCAAGTGTAACTTTAACAGCAGTCGCAAATGGACAAAAGAGAGCAAAGATAGGTAGTAGTGCTATATATGTTAAAAAAATTGATTTATTAAAAGAAAATCCAAGTAATAATGTAATAACAGTAACCGCAGAAGATGGTACTATCCATACTTATACTGTGGATATTACTCGTGAAATATCAAGTGATAATACATTACAAAGTCTTGAAGTAAAAAATAATACATTTACTCCAGATTTTGATAAAAATACATTAAATTATACTTTAACAACATATGATACAAGTCTTGATATTTTGGCAGTACCAACAAATAAATTTGCTAAAGTATCTATAAGTAATAATAGAAATAATCTAAAAGAAGGATTAAATACTATAACTATAGATGTAACTAGTGAAAACGGAAAAACAAAAACATATACACTGGATGTAACACTTTTATATGATAGTAATAACTATTTAAAAAGTTTAAATACTAGTGATGGATTAAACGAAGAATTTAATAAAGAAAAATTAGATTATACAGTAACAACTGAAAAAGATGAAATAACTATTACACCTTTAGCAGAAAGTACAAAGGCAATAGTAAAAATAACTAATTCAAAAAATGAAATAGTTTCAGGAACAACCTTAGTTAGTGCAGGAGAAAATATGTTTAATATAACAGTAACTGCTCAAAATGGAAATGTTAGAACATATAAATTAAATGTAACTAAAGTACCATCAACTGATTCAAAACTATCTAGTTTAACAACGAATGAAGGATTAAATGAAACATTTGATCCAGAAAAATTAGATTATACATTAAATACTAAGAGTCATGAAATAACTATTCTTCCAGTAGTTCGTGATAAACATTCAAGTTATAAAATATTAGATAGTAATAATAATGAAATAACAGATGGTAAAGTAAAATTAGTAACAGGAGACAACAGATATTCTGTAGTAGTAACTGCTGAAGACTTAAGCACTACAACATATACTTTAACAGTTACAAGAATTAAAAATAATGTTGCGACAATAGAATCAGTAGGATTTGGTACTACACCAAAATTCGATAAAAATACATTTAATTATGATACAGTAACAGATGAAACTAGTTTAGACTTTAGTAATATGGTATTAACAGATCCATATTCTACATATGAAATAACTGGTAACTCTGATTTTACAAATGATAAAACAAGTACAGTAACAGTAAAAGTTAAATCAGAAGATGAAAAGGTAACAAATACATATACATTTAATGTAACAAAAGTAGTATCAACAGATTCATCACTAAAAGAATTTAAATTAGGTGATTATGAATTTGTACCAGAATTTAATAAAGATACGAAAGAATATGAAGTATTTGTACCAAAAACATTAATAGAAGAAATATTAAAAGTTAAAACAACAAAAAATACTGCGATTATAAAGAGTATTACAGTAAACTCAAATTCATTAACACTAACATCAGATCTTGAATATAACAGTAAAATTACTGGATTAAATCCAGCAAAAGGAGATACAATTACTGTAATAGTAGAAGCAGAAGATAAAACACAAAGTACATATACTTTAAAAGTAAGTAATGAAGATGAGATAAATAATTACTTATCCACATTAAATGTGTCTTGCGGAGAACTTACTCCAGCATTTAATAAAGATACAAATGAATATACAGTAATGACAACAAAAGATGTAACAGAATTTACAGTACTCGCAACACCAGAAGTAACAGAATCAACAGTAACTGGTAATGGAACATATTCATTTAATACAGATAAGAAAAAACAAGTAGTTGAAATAAAAGTAAAATCAAAACGTGGAAGTGAAAAAATTTATAAAGTAACTGTTAGAAGACCCGCATCAAATGAATCTAGACTAAATAATTTAACAGTTATAAATGGAGTAATGACTCCAAACTTCCAAAGTGAAACATATGAATATGATGTAACTGTTCCAAGTTTAATTACAGAATTAAATAAAGATTCATTTACTTATGAATTAATGGATGAAGATGCAAAAATCTCATTCCCAAGTATGAAATTAAATGTTAATGAAGTAAATAAATATGAAATAACAGTAACATCAGAAGATGAAACAAGTGTAACAAAATATATATTAAATGTAACAAAAGAGGCATCAAATAGTACAACTATCTCTAGTGTTCATGTAAATGCATTAGGCGAAGAATTAACTTGTGAAGTAAATCAAGATACTAAAACTTGCGAAATAACAATACCTGCAGATGCGACTAGTTTTGTAGTAAGTGCAGATATACCATATGGCGCAAGTATAAATCCAGAAAATAAAACAAGCTATAATATGGATATAACAGAAAAAGAAAAAGATATAACTTTAAATGTAACCGCAGAAAATAAGGTAAATACTGATTCTTATACACTAAAAATATTAAGAGAAAAATCAAATAATGCTTTCCTTAGTTCATTAGAAGTAAATTATACATCTGTTTCTAACTTTAAAAGTGATGTATTATCATATGAAGAAACTGTAATAGGAACATTATCACAAGTATTTATAAGTGCAAGTACAAAAGATCCACGTGCTACTATTAAGACAGATCTATCAAATACATTTAAGTTAAATCCTGGAGATAATAATATAGATATTTTAGTAGAAGCAGAAGATGGTACTAAAAAAACTTATACAGTAAATGTAATAAGAAGTACAAATGAAGATGCAACACTAAAAAGCTTAAGTGTTAATGGTTATAAATTTAGTGAAAACTTTGATCCAGATGAAACAGAATATACTGTTTTATTCCCAAGAGATAAGACAGAACTAAATAAAACAGAAATATCATATGAATTATCAGATCCAATCGCAAGTATATCAATGGATAGTAAATTAAGTGTTGATTATGATAAACAATATAATACATTTAATATAACTGTAACTGCGGGTGATGGAGTTACTAAAAAAACATATCATATAAATGTAAAACCAATTCCATCAACAAATAATGAAGTAGATCATATCGTGATTAATGGTGATGAAGTAAAAGATGTAGAAGGAATATTCACATATTCTATATTTGATACTGATACAGAAGCAACTTTATCAGAAATAGTACTTAAAAACGAATATGCAAGTATTTTTGTACTATTACCACAAAATATAAAAGCAGATGAAGACTTTACATTTGTAGTAACCGCAGAAGATGGAAGTATAAAAACTTATACAATTAAATTAATTCAAAATAAAACAAGAGAATTAAATTTACAAAATATTGAAGTTAACTTTAAAGAAGAAGATGATTGTGACGGAATATGTACATTAGATAAAACATTTGATGAAAATGTATTAGACTATGAAATATATATTCCAAATGAACTTAATTCTTTAGAAAGTTTAATAGTAACACCTAAAAATAATTTACAAAATGTTGTAATAAAAGGTAATGAAAACTTTGTAGTAGGTGAAAATATAGTAACAATTGTAGTAAGTAATTCATTAAGTGAAACAAAAGAATACAAATTACATGTTATTAAAGAAGCAAATTCAGATCCAAACTTACTTGGTATATCATTTAAAATACCAGAACAAGAAATAGAAGGATTTGATGAAAATACTACAGAATATAATGTTGAATTTACAGGACTTACAACAGGTAAATATGAACTAGAATATACTAAGAAATTTGATGGTCAAAGAGTTAAAAAGTCAGGAGCAACTGTACTTAATTATGGAAATAATAACATAATAGTAACAAGTAAGTCAGAAAGTTGTTTTAGTTCAGTAAAAACAAGAAAAGGATGTAATGAAAAATCTTATGTAATTCATGCTTATAGAAATGAAGTATATAGTAACCTTTTATCAGCATTAACTATTTCAACAGGTAATGAAAGTGATTTACTTCAAACATTTAATAAATATAAATTTGATTATGTACTAGAAGTAGATAGCGAGATAAGTAAAATAAAAGTAGAAGGTACAGCATTTGATTCTGAACACGCAAGTGTTGAAGGAAATGGTGAATATAACTTAAAATTAGGTGATAATGAAATTAAAATTACTGTTGTTCCTATAATAGGAGGGAAAAGAACATATACAATAAATGTTGTTAGAAGTTCAAGTGATAATGTTAACTTAAGTGATTTAAAAGTTGAAGGTCACACTATGACTCCAAGTTTTAGTAAAACAACTCTTGATTATTATGTAAGTGTTGACAGTGATGTAAATTCATTAGATGTAAAATATACAAAAGAAGATCCTAATTCAAGTGTTGTTATTTCAGGAAATGATAATTTAGTAACAGGTGAAAACATTATTAGAGTAGTAGTATTATCTCAAGATAAAACAAGAGGTAAAACATATAAAATCCATGCATTTAAAGCTGCTAGTGATGAAAATAAACTTAATAATATTAAAGTTTCATCAAAAGAAAATGATACAGAAACTGAATATAACCTAGAACCTAAATTTGATCCAGAAAAAAATGAATATAATGTTAATATTCCATCTAATATAAATGCAGTTAATATAGATGTAACTAAGAAAAATATTATGGAAACAGTAACAGGAATAGGTGCTTATGCACTTAAATATGGAACTAATAAAGTAACAATTGTAGTAACAAGTGAAAGTGGAATAATTAATAATTATACTTTAAATATTAATAGAGAATATGAACTTGGTTTATCAGATTTAATAGTAAAAGACTTAATGACAAATGATGAATTTGAACTTAATCCTGAATTTGAATCAAGCACTTTAGAATATAATGTAACTGTTCCATATGAAACAGAAGATGTATTTATAGAAGGTACTTTAATAGAACCTGATTGTAATATAACAGGTCTTGGTGCTCATGCATTAAATACTGGAGAAAATACTGTAAATATTACGATTTCATATAAAGATGAAGCAAGTAAAACTTATGTACTTAATATAACAAGAGAAAAAAATAACGATAATAATTTATTAAGTTTAAAAGTAGAAGAAGGAATTATTTCACCAGTATTTGATAAAGATACATTAAATTATGAAGTAACAATTCCATATGAATTTACAAGTGCAACAATTGATTATACATTAAGTGATCCAAATGCAAGTGTAGAAATAATTAATAATTCTGATTTTGAAGTTGGAATAAGTAAAGACGTAATAGTTAGAGTAACTGCAGAAAATGGTGATGTAAAAGACTACATAATTAAGGTAACAAGGGATAAAATGCCAGATGCAAGTAATTATTTAAGCTATATGGCTGTAGATAACTTTGAATTAGAACCTGAATTTACTAAGAAAAATTTAAATTATGAAGTAGATGTACCTAAAGATACAACAAATATAACACTTCATTTAAAAGCGGATGATCCAAGATATACAACTGTATCAATTTATAAACTTGGTGAAAGTGCTATGACAGATATAGATGTTACACAAAAAGATCCATCTATAAATCTTGATATAACAAGTAAGGATACAACATTTGTAATTAGAGTAACAAATTATCAAGGTATAACTAGAAACTATCAATTACTTGTATATAGATTAGGTGATGATGAAGCAAGAATTAAGAGTTTATCATTTAATCATGGTGAATTATCTCCAAAATTTGATAGAGATAAATTTGAATATACACTTGAAGTAGATAGAAGCATAAATGCTATAAAAGAAAGTGTTATAATGCTTGCGGAAGATTCTACTTATACAATTATAGGAAATAAAAATCTAAAACCTGGAAATAATACAGTATTAATAAAGACTTTATCTGCGGATAAAACAACAAGTCTAACATATACAATTACTGTAATAAAGAAATTATCTAGTAATGCATATTTAAAAGATATAGTAACATATCCAGATAAAACATTTACATTTAATAAAGAAGACTATACATATAATATGACTGTGCCAAAGAATGTTAATAGCGTTCAAATAATAGGTATTAGAGAAGATAATACATCAACAATTACAGGTAATGGAGTATATAATATTACAGGAAATGAATTAATAGTAAATTTAGTAGTAACCGCAGAAGATGGAACATCAAAAATATATACAGTAACATTTAATAAAGAAAAAGATGATAATGCTAATTTAGCAGAACTTATAATAGATAATGGTGAACTTGTACCAGAATTTAATCCTGATACTTTAGAATATAATGTAAAAGTAGAAAATTACATAGATTCAATTAGAGTAACAGGAAAGGCAGAATCAGATTCAAGTACAGTAACTGGATTTGGAGAACATAATTTAGATGTTGGAACAAACAAGATAACAATCACAGTAACAAGCGAAAGTGGAAATAAAAAAGATTACATAATAAATGTAACTAGAAAATCTAATACAAGAAATACACTTGAATCACTTGTAATTAGTGATGAAAATAGAAGTTACGCATTAAATCCAGAATTTGATAAAGATACAGAAAATTATACTGTAGAATTACCAAGATACTTAAAAGAAGTAACAGTAACTGCTAAAGCAGAAGATGAATCTAGTACAGTAACAGGAACAGGACTAGTATCTATAGATGGTAAAGACAAAATAGTAGTAACAGTAACAAGTGAATCAGGAGAAGAAAAAACTTATACTGTGGATATCATAAGAGTTAAATCAAGTATCGCATATATAAAATCTTTAGTTGTAAAAAATGGTGAGTTAGATAAAGAATTTGATAAGAAAACATATGATTACACAGTAAATGTAAATGAAGATGTTACATCCCTTGATATGGATATAACACTAGAAGACCCTAATTCAAGTTATGAAGTAATAGGTAATAAGAACTTATCCTCAGGAGAAAATATAATAAAAATAAAAGTAACTAGTGAAGATGGAAATACTACTAAGTTATACACAGTAAAAGTAATTAAAGGACTAAGCCCAAATAATAACTTATCAATGATAAAAGTAAATGGTAATAATGTGGAAAACTTTAATAAAAATACTTTAGAATATAATTTAACTGTGGAAAACAGTACTGAATTTGCATTAATTGAGTATATTAAAGAAAATATAAAATCTACAGTAAAAGGTGATGGAACATATTCATTAGTAGAAGGAGAAAATATTATAAATATCACTGTCGCAAGTGAATCAGGTAATGAAAAAACTTATAAATTAAACATTTATAGAAAATATGATGATACACTAAAATCTATTGAAACAAATAGAGGTGAAGTATCTCCTACATTTAATAAAAATATAACTGAATATACACTTACTCTTCCAAATAGTGTTAAAGATATAAATGTAAAGGGAATAGCTTCTTCAAAAGAAAGTACAGTAGATGGAAACAATACATATGATTTATTACCAGGAGAAAACACAATAACTCTTACAGTTACTACAAAAGATAATAATAAAAAAACATATACATTAATAGTAACAAGAGAAGCAAGTGATAATAACTACTTAAGTAGATTAAGTATTTCAGAAGGTGTATTATCCCCAACATTTAATAAAGATAAGACAGATTATACAAGTGTTATACCAAATGAATATGATCATGTAACAATTGATTATGAAACTATGGATAAAGAAGCAACTGTTCAAATAATAGGTAATGAAAACTTGGTAGAAGGAGAAAATACTATAACAGTAAGAGTAACATCTACTAGTAAAAAAGTAAGAGATTACGTATTAACTATAACAAAACAAGCAAAAGAAAATTACAGCAATTACTTAACAGATTTATCAGTAGATCCTGGTGAACTTGATCCAGTATTTAATAAAGAAACAAATACATATAATGTAACTGTTCCAAATAGTGCAAGTGTTATAACAGTAAGTGGTGTAAGAGAAAGTAATGAAGCTACTGTAAACGGATTTGGAAGACATGAACTTTCTAGTAACAGAACTGAAATATTTGTTACAGTAACAAGTAAAGATAAGAAAATAAGAACTTATAAAATAATTGTTAACAAACTTGGAAGCAGTGAGGCAAGACTTAAAAATCTTATGTTTGAAGAAGGAGTAGTAACACCAGTATTTAATAAAAATATATATGAATACAATATGGTTATTCCATCAAATGTAACAAAATTAACTCCACTTTTAGTAACAACTATTGATAAGGACGCTACTTATGAAGTAATAGGTAATGAAAACTTAAATGCAAGCGTTAGTACAGTAATAGTAAGAGTAACAGCGCCTGATAAAGTAACTAAAAAAGACTATAAAATAACAGTTAATAAAGAAGTAAAACCAATTGCTAGATTGCTTACTCTAACAAGCAATGTTGGAGAACTTACCCCAGAGTTCGATAAAGATAATTCAGGAGTATATAAAATAGATGTAGATGATAGTATTAACAGCATAATTTTATCTGGTGAAAAAGAATATGAATCATCTATAGTAAGTGGTTTAGGAATTCATTATTTAACTGATAAAGAAACAAATGTAATAGTAACAGTAACAAGTGAAACAGGATATATAATGAAATATGCTGTAAAAATAGTAAAATCAAATTCTTCAAATGCATACTTAAGTGATTTAGGTGTTAAAAATAATGTTATATCACCAGAATTTGATAAGAATACAAATTCATATAAATTAACAGTGTCAGATAAAGAATCAAGCATTGAAATATATGCAACACCAGAAAATCTATCAAGTACAGTAGATGGTACTGGAATAAAGGATCTTGATTATGGTTTAAATACATTTAATATAGTAGTAACAAGTGCAAATGGTAATACAAATACTTATGTAATAGAAGTTATAAGAGAATATAATGAAAGTGTTAGAATTAAAGATTTAATAGTTAAAGAAGGAGAACTTACTCCAGAATTTGATCCGGATACATTAGAATATAGTATTAATATTCCAAATGAAAAACAAAGTTTATCATTAAATGTAACTCTTGAAGATCCAAATTCAAGTTATGAAATAATAGGTAATGAAAATTTTGTATTAGGAGAAAATAAAGTACAAATAAAAGTAACTGGTAAATCAGGTAAAACTAATACTTATGTATTAAATGTAAATAGACAAAATGAAGTAAATAATTATCTTAAAAATATAACATTATCAGATGGAAAACTTACTCCAGAATTTGATAAAACTACTCTTAGTTATGATGTAACAGTAGGTGAAAATGTAGATTCTATAAATGTAAGCGCAACTGTTGAAGATGAAAAAAGTACATTAACAGGTGATGGAATACATTCACTTGTTAAAGGAAAGAACAAGATATTATTAAAGGTTGTAAATAGTGGTATAGAAAGAGTTTATACATTAAATATTTTAAGAGAATATAATAGTGATAATAAACTAATATCATTAACAACCAATAAGGGATCATTAACTCCAGAGTTTAATCCTGATATTAATAATTATGTTGTTGATGTAGATGAAAATACTGATAATATAACAGTAAATGCTACCGCAAATCCTGATTCTTTAGTAACAGGGACAGGAAATTATCCATTAAATAAGGGTGAAAACACTATAACTATTACAGTAACTGCGGAAGACGGAAGTATAAATACTTATGTTGTAACAGTAAATAAAGCATTATCTTCTAATTTAAATCTTACAAAATTTGAACCAGATACTGGAACTCTTGATAAGGAATATAATAATAATGAAAATACTTATACATTAAATGTTGATTCAAATATATCAATTATAAATATGAGTATTATTCCAGAAGATTCTAGAACTACTATTAGTGGTGAAAAAGTAATTGCTATGAACGAAAGTGAAAAAACTATTACTTATACATTAACTGCTGAAGATAATAGTACTAGAGTTATTACATTAAATGTAGTAAGAGAAGAAGAAGTAACTGATTTAGAAATTGATAAGACAAATATTGTAATGGTAGAAGGAGAAACAGATAAAATTAATGTTAAAGTTCTTCCAATTAGTGTTAATACTAAAGTTTTATATGAAGTATTAGATAAAGATATAATAGAAGTTGATGAAGATGGTAATATTAAAGCACTTACTAAAGGATTTACAAAAATAATTGTAAGTACTGAAAAAAATCCAGCAATGAGAAAAGAAGTAACTGTCGAAGTATTATCAAATAAAATCACAAGTTCTGTTTATAATATTGCTAGAGTTGATTACGAATATATAACTGGTATGGATGAAAATGATACTATTAAAGATTTATTATCTAATGTAGATAATGAAAGTAGTACATTAAAAGTTTATAATTCAGATTTAACAGAAATAACTGATTTAGATGAAGTTATAAAAACCGGACAATTAATTAAACTTATTATAAATGGTAAAGTATATGATGAATTATATATTGTACTAAAGGGTGATATAAACGGAGATGGGCTAATAGACGTTACGGATAAATCAAAATTAAAAGATCATATATTGTTAAGAAATGAAATAACAGATTATACTAAATATGCGGCAGATCTTAATAATGATGGATTAATAGATGTATCTGATAACTCTAAAATTGCAGATTATATCTTAATGAGAATAGATACTTTAAATTAAAAAAACAGGATGAGAAATCATTCTGTTTTTTGACATCTTGAAAAAATATAAAAAATATGTTATTATGTATGTGAGCAAGAAAACTTGCATAAAATAAAAAAGGGAACATTCAGTTTTGCACGTTGAATGTCTACCTATTGTTTAGTTAGACATTTAATTTCTTATGAAATTAAGTGTCATTTTTTTATTACAATAATCATAATGATTAAGAGTAGTAAAATGATAGAAATATATCTAAGAACTTTGATTACAAAGTTTCTTTTTTTCATTTTTATCAAACCTCCTCTCTATAAGAGATTCGGTAGACACTCAAACAACTAAATATTCTAAATATATTATCTCATAGTTAATTTTGTAAAACAAGCGAACAAAGCAAAAAAAATAGAAAAATTTAAACAATTAAAGAGTTATAAAAAAACTCTTTTTTTTCTTATAAATTAAGGAATTTTATTCACAAATTACTTTAAATTTGATATAATTGATATTAATAATAGGAGTCTATTCTTAGGAGGTAGTAAATGAGAAAGTTTTTTAATAAAATACTAAGCTTAATACTTATATTTTCGGTTTTTATCTCATCATTTTCATTAAACATAATTAGCGTACATGCAGATGGTGAACACAAGTTTTTATTAAAAGCATATGATTGGAATGCATTTGATAATGATTGGGAAGGATCTGGAACAGGCGATGAACTTATAAATAATGCCGATGTAGAACCTGGAAAAGTAATTCAACTTTCAATTTACTATATACCAGGTACAGATCCAGATATGATGATGCAGATGGCTATAAAATATGATAGTAATTTAGTTGAGCCCATGTATGATGAAGGTTCATTATATTTAGAGGCTGATATGTCAACAACTTATCAAGGAGGTATATGGCCTGCAGTTGGAAAGTCACCAGACAATAAAAAGAAAACAAATTGGACAGTATCGGCAAATGATGCACCAAGTTATAGTATGATTAGTGTTTTGGCAGAAGATCAAGCAAAAACAAAAGCGCTTACAACAGAAGGTGTAATTGCAAGTGTATATTTTAAAATAAAGGATACTGCTAAAGCAGGTTCTGTAATAACATTTGAATATGATAATTCTCGTACAAAATTAACAAAATATAAAGATGGTACAGAAAGACCAGTTATTACAGAAGGAATAAACTTAAATGTTTTTGGAAAAATGTCCGCAAATACATTATTAAAATCATTATCAGTAAAAAATGGTACACAAGAGTATCCATTAAATCCTACATTTGTACCAGATTCAGAAACAGTAAGAGATTATCAAACAACAGTACCAAATAATATAACAAGTGTTGATATATCTGCAACAGCATCTGATACATCTGGAAAAGTATTACCTGGTGGTCTTGGAATAAAAAGTTTAAATGTCGGAGAAAATAATTTTAATTTAGTTGTTCAATCACAAGATGGTACACAAGAAATATATAGATTAACAGTATATAGATTAAATAATGATGCGACACTAAAAAGTTTAACATTAACAAATGGTGTAAATATTGGAACATTTAGTGGTGGAACAACATCATATACTGCAACTGTTCCATATAAAACTAAATCATCAGAAGTAACAGCTTTAACAAATGATTCAAATGCAGTTATAACAAGTGGAACAGGAACATTTGATTTTACAAATTATGGAACAACAACAAATACACATAATATTGTAGTAAATGCAGAAAATTGTGATTCTAAATATGCAAGTGTTCCAGGAAATACATGTACAAGCAAAACATATACAATCACAGTAACTAGAATTGCTCCATCAAGTAATAATAATTTAAGTAATTTAACAGTAAATAATAAAACAGTAACTAATTTTAATAAAAATACTTTAGAATATACTTTACCAAATGTATCTAATGAAACAACTAGTTTATTAGTAGGAGCAGTAGTAGAAGATACAGATAAAGCACAAATAAAAAGTGGAACTGGAACAGTTAATTTAAATATTGGAGATAATACATTAAATATAGTTGTAAAGGCAGAAAATGGAGACGAAAAAACATATAAATTACATGTTAGAAGATTATCAAATGATAACAAATTAAAAAGCTTAGAAGTTAAATCAACACCAAGTGCTAGTTTATCACCAGCATTTACAAGTACATTCTTTGGAGATTATAACTATAATTATACAGAAGATGTAAGTTCTATAGATGTAAGTGCAATTGTTAATGATACAGATAAAGCAATGGTTGGAATAGTAGATGCAAATGGTTCTGAAACACTTACTAGCTCGTTAAATACTGCATCTAAAACATTTACAACTAATACAAGTAATGTAACAATTGTAGTAACAGCAGAAGATGGAAGTATTCAAAACTATACTTTAAACTTAGTAAGAGCAAAATCAACAGATGCAAATTTATCTAGTTTAATAGTAAATCCTGGAGAACTTGTTCCAGTGTTCAGTAAAGAAACAAGAAATTATAATGTAACTGTAGATGGAAGTGTAACAAGTATAAATGTTAATGCCACACCTCTATCAAAGTATGCTAAAGTAGAAAGTATTACAGGAAATACAAATCTTAACTTTGGAAATAATCAAGTGGAAGTAGTAGTAAAAGCAGAAAGCGGAAATACAGTAACATATACAATAAATGTTGAAAGAAAGAAATATGACATTGCTTTATTAGATGATATAAAAGTAGATGGCGTAAGTATAGACAATTTTAATAAAAATACATTTGAATATACTTTAGATAAAGTTCCATTTAGTAAAAATAAAATCAATGTAGATGCAACTAAAACAAATGAGTTATCAACAGTAAAAGGTTTAGGAGATATAGAACTAAAAACTGGTGATAATCAAATAGTAATAGAAGTAACAGCGCATAATGGTACAACTAAAAATATATATAAATTAAATATTGAAAGAGAAAAAAATAGTGATAATCTAGTAAAAAGTATAAAAGTATCAGGAGTAACACCAATATTAAATGATGATGGAACATATAGTGTAACACTTCCAAATAATAAGGCAACATTAACACCTAATGATGTAGATGTTACAATAAGTGATGATGCTAGTATAGAAAAAAGTTCAGCAATAAATTTATCAACAAAAAATGATAACATATATACATTTAAAGTAACTGCTGAAAATGGAGATGAAAAAACATATACTATAAAAGTAACAAGAACAAAATCTAATGATACAACACTAAACAAAGTAACATTAACAATAGGAAGTGATTCATCAAGATATTGCTTAATGGAAAATGATAAATGTAAAATTAATGTACCTAGCGATACAACAAAATTCTCTTTAACATCAGAAATAAATAGTGAAAGTACTATCTCGCCTGTAAATGGTACAGAATTTACTATGACACCAACAGAAAGAATAAAAGATATAACTTTAACAGTAACTGCAGAAGATGATACTAAAAAAGAATATACAGTTACAGTTGAAAGACAAAAATCATCAAATAATAATTTAAACGATATAAAAGTAGATAATGTAAGTTTATCTGATTTCAACAAAAATAAATTAACTTATAATATAACAGTTCCAGGAACTACAAGTAGTGTACTTGTATCTGCTACAGTAGAAGATACAGGAAAAGCAGTAATAACAACAGATTTAAGTAATAAATTTAATTTAGACTTTGGAAGTAATAAAATAGAAATTGTAGTAAAAGCAGAAAATGATGAACTAAAAACATATACTTTATATATAGAAAAAAGTAAAAGAATAAATGCAAATTTAAAAGACTTAAAAGTAGATAATGAAACAATTACTGATTTTAATAAAGATAAAACAGAATATACTTTAGATGATGTACCTTTTAATAAAACTGAATTAAATATATCTGCAATAGCGGAAGATACTTTAGCTAAAGTATCAGGTACAGGAAATATAAAACTAAAAACTGGTGATAATAAAATAATTATTACAGTAACAGCGCATGATACATCAGTAGTAAAAAATTATATTATTAATGTAAGAAGAGAAAAGAATAGTGATAATAAAGTAAAAAGTATAAATGTATCAGGAGTAACACCAACATTAAATGCTGATGGGACATATAGCGTAACACTTCCAAATAATAAGACAACATTAACACCTAGTGATGTAGATGTTACAGTAAGTGAAGACGCTAGCATAGAAAAAAGTCCAGCAATTAGTTTAACAACTAAAAATGATAACATATATACATTTAAAGTAACTGCTGCAAATGGAGATGAAAAAACATATACTATAAAAGTAACAAGAACAAAATCTAATGATACAAGTATAAAAAAGGTAACACTTACAATTGGAACAGATTCATCAAGATATTGTTTATTAACTGATAATAAATGTAAAATTGGTGTACCAAGTGATACAACTAAGTTCTCTTTATCTTCTGAAATAAATAGTGAAAGTGTTATTACACCTGCAAATGGTACAGAATTTACTATGTCATCAACAGAAAGAGTAAAAGATATAACTTTAACAGTAACTGCAGAAGATGGAACACAAAATGAATATACAGTTACAGTTGAAAGAGAAAAATCATCAAATAATAATTTAAGTGATATAAAAGTAGATAATGTAAGCGTATCAGGTTTTAACAAAGACAAATTAATTTATAATTTAACTGTACCAGGTGCAACTGATAGTGTAAGTGTAAGTGCAGTTGTAGAAGATACAGGAAAAGCAACTATAACAACAGATTTAAGTAATAAATTTAATTTGAACTTTGGAAGTAATCAAATAGATATAATTGTAACCGCAGAAAATGGAGATTTAAAAACATATACTTTATTTATTGAAAGAAGTAAAAGAGTAAATGCTTATTTAAAAGATTTAAAAATTAATGATAAGACTATAACAGGATTTAATAAAAGTAAAACAATATATGATTTAGGAGAAGTTGATTATAATACAACTGCTCTAAAAGTAGAAGGAATTGCTGAAGATGAACTTGCAACTGTATTAGGTAATGGACTTATAAATTTAAGTACTGGATCAAATACAATTACATTAACAGTAAAAGCACATGATACTAGTGTAAGTGAAATATATAAAATTACTGTTAAAAGAAAATTAAATGATGATACAGGTATTCAGGGTATAACTCTTGCGGGAGTTCCAGCAGTTAAAGATGGATTAAATTATAAAGTTACTGTACCAAATGATGTGACAAAAGCAGATAAAACAAATTTAATAGTTACAGTAAATGATCCAAAAGTAGAAACAGATAAAAAAGCAGAATATATATTCAATGATATAGAACTTTTAACAACAAGTGATAATGAGATAAATATATTAGTAACTGCAGAAGATGGAAGCGTAAGAGCATATACATTAATAGTAACAAGAGAAAAATCAGATGTTGCACTTTTATCAAATTTAACAGTAACTAATGGTAGTTTCTTACCAAGTTTCTCATCAAATGTATTTGAATATGAAGTAACAGTACCTGTTGATGTAACAGAATTTAATGTAACTGCTACTAAATTAGAACCAAATTCAAAAGTAACATCAGGAGAAGGACACTATAATATTTCAACAAGCGAAAAACAAATAGAAGTAACTGTTGTAAGTGAAGATGAGACTAAGTCAAATACATATATATTAAATATAAAGAGAACTAAATCAAGTATAAATACATTATCAGATATAACTGTTAGTGAAGGAACATTAACACCAGAATTTAATTCAAATATAACAAGTTATACAGTAAATGTTGATGGAAATATATCATCAATAGATGTATCCGCAACCCTAACAGATAGTAGAGCAACTATTATCTCAGGAACAGGTATTCATTCACTAAATGTAGGAGATAATAACATAGTTATTAGAGTAGAAAGTGAATCAGGTTCAATACTTGATTATAATATAAATGTAATTAGAGCTAAGAAGAATATAAATGATTTATCAATGATAAAAGTTGATGGAAAAGAAATAGAAAACTTTAGTTCTGATACACTTGAATATGATTTAGGTGATGTAAATTATAGTAAGACAAAAATAAATGTAGAAGCAGTATTAAAAGATGTTGATTCTAGCGTAAAAGGTGATGGAGAAATATCTTTAAAAACAGGAGATAATGAAATTGTACTTACAGTAACAGCGCAAAATGGAGAAGAAAAAACATATAAATTACATGTAAATAGAATAAAAAATGATAATGCAAACCTTAGTTTATTATCAGTGATGGGTTATACATTAACACCAGATTTTGATAAAGATACTTTATATTATGAAACAACAGTTGAAGAAGAAAAAAGTATTCTTACAAAAGAAGAAGTAACTGCGGTTGCAGAAGATAAAAATGCATCTATTTCAAAACAAGATAATATAGAATTATCAACAACAGTAGATAATATTTATAAAGTAACAGTAACAGCAGAAGATGGAAAAACTATAAAAATATATACAATAAAAGTAAATAGACCAAAATCAAGTGATACAACTTTATCAAAAGTTAATTTAACAAATGCAGTGTTATCTCCATCTTTATCAAAAGATAAAAGAGAATATACAATTACAATTCCATATGGAAGTACAGAATTTAATATAGAAGGCGTGCCAACTGTTCCTACTACAACAGTAACAGGTAATGGTACATATTCAAAAGATGATAAAGTAGTAAGACTTACAACAATTGCGGAAGATGGAAGCATGGATGTATATGTATTTAATGTTGTAAAAGCATTAAGTAATGATGCAACACTTCATGATTTAAGTGTAAGTGGATATAATTTAGATAAAACATTTACATCAACAACACTAGATTATAGTATTGGAGATATTCCTTATGGAACAACTAAATTAAAAATAAATGCTACTCCAACAAATTCAGATTCAACTATAAAATATTATGTAGGAACAACTTCCTTTGATAGTAATATAGTAGATATACCAACACTTCTTGGTGAAAATATAATAACAGTAGAAGTAACCGCAGCAGATGGAATAAGTAAAAAATTATATACAATAACATACAATATAGTAAAATCAGATAATGCTTATTTAAGTAAATTAACGCCATCATTAGGTAAAATAGATTTTAATAAAACTACATTCTTATATAATATAAATGTAGAAAATAATGTTGATAAAATAAGTTTTGATATAGAAACAGAAGATAAAAATGCAAGTATTAAAGTTCTTTCAGAAAATTTCTTTACACCTAAAACAATTACAGTTGATAACTTAAAAGAAGGTGATACAACACTTGAAATTATAGTTGTCGCACAAAATGGAAATACAAAAACATATAGTGTAATTATTCATAGACTTAGTAAAGAATTAAGTAGTGATGCTAACCTTAGTAGTTTATCAGTAAATGGACAAACTTTAGATAAAGAATTTAATATGAATGAAATAGAATATAGTATTGGAGAAATACCATATAGTTTAGAAAAATTAACAATAAATGCAACACCAAATATTGATACATCAACACTTACATATTTAGTAAATGGTAATAAACAAAGTAGTAATGTTGTTGATATTCCAAAAAATAATGGTAATGGTGCAATTACAGTTCAAGTAACTGCAGAAGATGGTAAAACAGTTAAAAATTATAAAATAACATATTCAAAACAAGCATCAAGTAATGCATACTTAAGTGATTTAAGAGTAAGCTCTGGAGAATTAAGTTTTAATAAAACAAAATATTCTTATATAGTAAATATAGATAGTGATGTAAATAAAGTTGATTTAACAAGTGTACTTGAAGATAATAAATCAAATATGAAAATAAATGGAACAACATATACATCACCACATACATATACAATTTCACCACTAGAAGTAGGTAATACAGAAGTTGTAATATTAGTAACAGCAGAAGATGGAACATTCTTAACATATAAAGTAACATTTGTGAAAAAAGCAAATATATCAGAAGTAATAACATCTGTTAAATATGGTCATACAATAGCAAATGGTTATATAAAAACAGTAAAAGTAAATACAACAGCACTTGAATTAAAAGATCAATTAGATAACCCTAATGAATATTTAGAAATAGTAAATAGTGATGAAACAAGTGTTATATCAGATAGTGATATAGTTGCAACAGGATATATAGTTAAGTTAATGATTAATGGAGAAGAAAAAGATAGAAAAACCATTGTAATAAAAGGCGATGTTAATGGTGATGGAGTAATAGATATCAGTGATTCAATTGGTATACTAGGTCATTATTTAAATGGTGAAAATAGTTCTAAAGCATTAACAGGAGCATATTTTGTTGCTGGTGATATGGTAGAAGATAGTGAAATAGATATAAGCGATGCGATAAGTGCATTACAATATTATTTGAAGAATTAGTAGGAGGTACATAATGAAGAATAATGGAAAGATAACAAATAAACTTATTATAATTTTAATAGTAGTAGCATCTATATTTGCAATATATATTAAAGCAAATGCTGCAAGTACAGTAGGATCTGCTAGTATTGGTTATACAGTAAATAATAATGCTAATATTGGCGATGAAATAACTGCTAAAGTAAATGTTAACAATGTTAATGTTGATTCAAGTAATATTGGTATATGTGGTGTAGGAGGAAACATATCATTTGATAGTGATTATTTAGAATTTATATCTGCAACTGGTATGAGTTCTCCATACGCTGTATCTGTAAATAAAAATAATAATTATAAATTTGCAGGTATTGATTTTACCTTATCAAATGGATTTAGTTCAGCAACAAATATAATTACATTAAAATTTAAAACATTAAAAACTGGTTCAACAACTTTATCTTTGGCAAATGTATTATTAAATGACTGTAATAATAATAAATTATCAGTAACGCCAGTTTCAAAAACAATAACAATAGGAACTCCTGTTATTAAAGATTCTAATAATTATTTATCTTCTTTAAGTATTACAGGATATACAATTAGTCCAGCATTTAATAAAAATACAACTAGTTATAGTTTAACAGTTCCAAATAATGTTTCAAGTGTAACAGTAAATGCTACAAAAGAAAGTGCTAAAGCAACTCTTAATGGAATAGGAAATAAAAGTTTAAGTGTAGGCGCTAATAATATTTCAGTAGTAGTAACTGCAGAAAATGGAAATAAAAGAACATATACAATAACTGTAACAAGACAGTCTGCAATTCAAAAATCAAGTGATAACTCCTTAAAAGATTTATCAGTTCCAGGTTATACATTAAGTCCAGTATTTAATAAAGATAATTTAGATTATACTTTAAAGGTACCAAATAATGCGACTAAAATAGATGTTAAAGCAATAACAAATAATGAAAAATCAAGCGTTAAAATAGTAGGTAATACAGATTTAAAAGTAGGAAACAATGTGGTAACAGTAGAAGTAACCGCAGAAGATGGAAGTAAAAAAACATATAAAATTACTGTAACAAGAGAGGAAGAAAAGAAAAATGAGCCTGTTCTTGACTCAGATGCAACATTAAGTAAATTAAATGTAGGCGGTTATACATTAAGCCCAGCATTTAATAAAAATAAGTTCTCTTATTCTATAACAGTACCAAGTAATGTTGATAACTTAACAGTACAAGCAATTGCATCAAGTAGTAAGGCTAAGGTTACAATAAGTGGTAATAGTAACCTAAAACCAGGTATGAATTATATTACAGTTACAGTAACTGCAGAAAATGGTAATAAAAATACATATACAGTAAATGTAACTAAAAAGAAGGCAAGTACAAGTACAAGTTCTAATTCTGGTACAAAAGAAGAACAAAAAAAATCAAATGAAAATTATCTAGAAAGTTTAGTAATAGGTAATGGTGAAATAAGTCCTAAATTTGATAAAAATATGAGTAATTATGAAGTAACAGTACCATATGAAAGTAATAAACTTGATTTAACTTATAAAGCATCAGATAAAGCTAAAGTAGAGGTAATTGGTAATAAAGATTTAAAAGTAGGAGAAACTACCCCTATAACAATTAAAGTAATCGCAGAAGATGGAAGCGTAAGAATTTATACTTTAAATGTAAAAAGAAGTCCACTTAAAAGTAATAATGATTTATCAAATATAAAAATTGATGGTAAAAAGTTAGATGATAATTTTGATCCAGATAATTTAAATTATAAATTAACTGTTGATGGAAATACTGATTCCCTAGATGTAGAAGCAATTACTAAAAATCCTAATGCGAAAGTAGAAATAACAGGTAATAAAGATTTAAAAGAAGGTAACAATGTTGTAATGGTTAGAGTTACAGATGAAAATGGTTTTACAAAAAGTTACCAAATAGATGTTGAAAAGAAAAGTAAGAAAATTTTAGGATTAACTTTAGGACAATTCTTTGCATTATTATCACTTTTATTACTATTATTAGCGATTATAATAATGCTTATAATATTAATTAAAAGAAAGAATAAACAAAAAGAAGATATTCAAAGAATGTCAGAAGGAACTAAAATAGAATTTAAACCTGAAATTAATATTGGTTCTAGAAATGGTACAGATGATGATACTATTTATCCTAATGGAAATTTATATCAAGATAGTAAATTAAGTGCTGAAGTACCAAAACAATTAAGTGAACCTAAAAAAATAATAGATGAAGATTCTATTATTGAAGCAGATTATAAAGATAAATATGATTTATATGATGATGTAGTAACAAAAGATGAATTATATGATGCTTTAGAAGAAGGTTTAGAAACAAATAATTCGGATAAATTAAAAATGCTTCTTAAACAAGAAGAAGTAAATAGACTTAAAAAGGAAATAAAAGAAAAAGAAGATAATTTATACAAATCATCTGATGATGAATTTTAAAAGGATACACAATTATGTGTACCCTTTTTTTATAAAATAAAAAAATTGGATTAACCAATTTTTATTCTACTAATGGATTACCTTCAGCATCAGTATTAATACTTCCAGTAAGAATCATAATACCTTCAATAAGTCCCCAAATAGCACCAAATCCACAAGTGAATAGAGTTACAAATATTTGAGCAATACCTTTACCAGTATAACCTAAATAAAAATTATGAATTCCCCAACCACCAAGGAATATTCCAAGTAAACCTGCAGCCATTTTTGATTTTCCTACTGGTTTAACATTTGTTACAGTAGTATTTACTTGTTCAGAATTATTTTCTGCATTACCACAATTACTGCAAAAATTTTCTCCTTCTTTTATTTCTGTACCACATTTTGGACAAAACTTAGCCATTTTTAACACCTCCGTTACTACAATGATATCATAAATAGTTTTATAAATAAATAGTTTAATTTATTTTTGTTGGAATTAAATAGTCGAATTTTGGTATATTTCTTAAAACCATATAAATAAAAAGTATTACTATAATAATAATTAATAATTTTAAAGATGGAAGTTTAATATTACCAGTTTTAATATAAATAATAGTTTTATATATAAAATAAGGTATTGATATTATAAATAGTATAAAACATAATGGATTGTATCTAAATGCTTGATAAAAATCGAATTTTAATATTGATTTTATCATTCTAGTAACTCCACATCCTGGACAATATATATTAAATAACTTTCTATATATACAATCAAATTTAATAAATTCTAATAATTTTATTAATAATATAATACCTATAATAAAAAAAGTTATCATTAATATAACTTTTTCTAACCTTTTCATATATGTTTTAATCATATACTACTATAAGTATCTATCACAGATGTTAAAGTACCAACAAAGTAAAGTACTATTAATAATATGAAAAGTATAGAACTAATTACAATTCCTGCGATAGCAAAACCTTTACCTTTTGTATTATTTTTATTACATAAAATAAGTCCAATAATTGATAAAATTAAACCTATAGTTGAAGTTCCACCACAACATAACATTGAAACTAAGGACACAACAAAACCTGCGATAGCAGTACCTTCAGTTTTTTGATTAACAGGTGTTACAACATTTTTTACTATAGTAACTTTTTCATCACTAACAAGTTTACCACAGTTACCACATGCATTATCATTATCTTCCATTTCATTTCCGCAATATACACAAAATTTAGACATAATTTTTTCCTCCATTAAATTCATGATACCATAAAACTCATTTTCTTACAATATCATTTACAAAATCATTAATTTTTAGTACAATATGTATAGAAAATAGAGGTGCCTATAATGAGAAAGAAAATATTTATATCTGTAATTGCAGTATCTATATTTATTATTGCTTTATTAGCAATCATAAATTCAAAAAATGATGGTATGGAAAATACTAAAAAAGTAAGCATTTACTATAAAACATATACAAATAATGGTTGGAGTAAATGGTCAAAGAATGGAATAACTAGTGGTAATTATAATGATTCTATTAAAAATATTAAGGTAAAGGTAAAATCTAAAACAAATGGATATGTAGTTTATAATATATATTCAAATGATGAATGGATAGAAAATGAACCAGATGATAATCAAAAAGATTTAAAGGGATTAAAATTTTCAAATATTAATACTTTAAATAAAAAATTTGATATTTGTTATAGAACATATAATAAAAAAGATAAGTGGTTATCTTGGACATGTAATGGAAATATAAGTGGTAATATAAATGAAAATATTACAGCATTAGAAATAAAAATAATACCAAAAAACATTGTAAAATATGATTGGTTAAAAGATTATAATAAAACATTAAAAGCATCAAGTATAGATTTTGAAGAGTAGGTGATAACTATGAAAAAAGGAAAAAATAAAAAGTCAAAAATATTAAAAATAATATTAATATCCATTTTAGTAATAGTTTTATTACTTATTCTTCAACATGTAGTTATTAAATTGACAAATAAAAAAGTGACATTAGAGCAAACGGATGCTAGTATGGTCGTAAAATATACAATTGCTGATGAGAAAGAATCAGAAGGCTATAATACAATTATTGATGTATTAAAAGATGCTGATACATCAATAATATATAATTCATATGGGTTTGAAACTTTGAAAAAAGTTGGAGACAATTATGAAGGAACAATAAGTAATGCAAATGAAATATTAAAAGATCAAATTGTTGATTATATATTTGCAAAAAGAAATACTTTTGGTGAAGTTATAAGTGATGCTAAATATGATACAAAAACAAAAAAATTAACAATACCAAAAAAATATTTTGAAGATGAAAATGAATCAATTCAAATGCAAGTACTTGTAAAATCAACAAGTGATAAAATAATAAATACAAAAGTTAAAACAGAAATAAAAAATGGAACAACAAAAGAAAAAGTACAAACTTTAAATGGTTTTGATACTGAAACAACTTTATCGATTGATGATTATGACAGTAATAAAAAAATAGATAAATCTGATATTGATATATATGTAAATGATAAATATAAAATATCGAAAAATGAATTTAAATACGATAAAAATTCAAAAACAATTTCTATGCAATTAAATCCTATGTTGGCGGATAAAATTGAGGTGGTTGTAAATAAATCCTCTATTTTATCTAATGTAATAGAAAGTGTATCCGCGCATTGGACAGGTAATGCAGTAACAACAAATACAGGAAAAGAAATAGAATTAGATGGTGAGCCAGACTTAAATGAGGGTGCAACTGGTTCATGGTTGATGAGATGGTACTATGGTGAGGGGTACCCGACAGAAAAAGGTAGTAGTAATTCTTATTTAAATAAAACAAACCCAAATGATGTTCCTTTTAGTGGATCTAAATGTGGTAGTGATTTTTCAAATTGTCCTGAAAGACAGGTTGTTGAAGGAGTAATAAAAAATAAGAGTAATGTAATTGGATTTCCGACCACTGGAGCACAAGGATTAAGTAAAGATACATATACATCCCTTAAAGATCCAAGTAATAAAAACTATCAAGACCCTACTAAGGATAATTTTATAATTGAAGAACAAAATGAAAGCGAAAAAAATGGAGATGTTGATTTTGCTTTTAGAATAGATCCAGGCTTTTTAGGACAAAATGTTAAAATTAAATATCCTAATTCCAAGTTTAATGTAGGTTCGTTATGGGTAGCGGCATATTGTTTACATATAACAGCTAATGCAAATAATGCAACTTATAATTATTCGGAAACTGTTTGGATAGAATATAGGGTTTTGTATAAAAGAGATAATGTAATGATACTTCAACTTATGTTACCAAAAGATGCTGCGGCAGGTGGACAAAATGGTTATGGTGTATACAAATTTGTATGGGAAGATGCTGCTGCAAAAATTCAAGTAAAAAAGCAATTGATTGATGTATCAGGTAATGATATAACTGATACATTTAATTCAGAAAATGATTATATGAAAAATGGAGTAATTTTTGGCTTATATAGTGATTCTAATTGTAATAATTTATATGATACAGGATATAGTGAGGCAACAGGTGGATATGAAAATCCAGCAGAAACATATCAAACTGGTTTGGTAGAATTTGGTAATTTAAAGACAAATACTGAATATTATGTAAAAGAATTAGGATTTACTGAAGATTCACCATTTAATACAGATGAATGGAGTATTGATAGCAGTTGTCAAAAAGTAGTTGTTACATCAGGGAATGCAGCTAAAGACGATACAGGAGCACGTGTATATGTACATAAGATTAAAAATAATCAAAAACCAAAATATTGTTTAAAGGTTAAAAAAGTGGATGCAAGTGACAAAAAAACATTATCTGGTATTAGTTTCAAATTAAAAAATGCAACTACTGGTGAAGAATTTGGACCTCTTACAACAGATTCAACTGGTATTGTAACATTTTCAAACTTAAAAAAGAATACCGGTTATACAATAGAAGAAACATCTCATGATAAAACATTATCTACATCTACCGGTTTAAAATATTGGAATAATAATAAGATGGCTGAAGTAATTGGCAATGAAGCAACTCAAATGGTGGATAAAGAGTGTCCAGCAAATGCAGTTGTGTTCACAAAGGAAGATAGTCCAGTATATTATTGCTCTAGAGTTAAGAAGGTTGATCATGTAAATCAAAGGCAAACATTATCTGGTTCAATATTTGAAAATCAAAATAATCCAGGATATAAGCAATATAATAGTGCTGGAGAACAAGCAGCAACAAAAGATGATGGTTATGCATATTTCTTTAATGGTAAAAATTCAAGTTCAATAAATGTAAGAGAAACGACTGCTCCAGATGGATATCAGGCATTATCTAATTCAGTTTCTTTACCATCAGTTGAATTACCAGTATCATTAAGCGACATAACAACAGATGGAACATATGATGAAAGTAAGATTGATGGTAAAAAATTTGTATCTGAATGTAATAAAGTTATTACTGAAGAAGTAACGTCATCAGTAACAAATGACAAATTATTACTAAACTGGTATAAAGATACAGAAAATAAAACACCAGCAAAAGATGCAAAATTTAAAGTATCAATAGGAGAAGAATCTAATAAAAAATATGTAAAAGTAACAGATAAACAAAATCAAACAGATGCAAATGGAGTAACAAAATCATGTTATGTATATGCAGGATTAACATCAAATGAAAATGAAGCTTCTACATTATTATCAGATACAAATGGTGAAGTATGTATAAGTAGAGTTTCAAAAGGTACATATACAGTAACAGAAACAAATCCATCAAAATATCATACATTTGGAAAAAATGCTAATAAAAAAATAAATGCAATAACAGTATTTGGCATTAAAGATTCATCGGAAGATAGTGCAAATAATACAAATAGATTTGTTAACTATGATACAGAATTTGAATTTACAAAAACAGTATCATCAGGCGATGAAGAAGATATTAAAATAATAATAAATGGTAAGGAAAAAACATTAAAAGATTTAACAACAGAAGAATTAATGAAACTTGAATTTAACGTATATGATAGTAATAATAATTTAGTATCATTTATATTAAAAGATGGAATTTATGAATATAGTGAAAATGATGTAGATGGAAATGCAGGAGATAAATTAACTGGATTACATCTAGATAATACAAGAAAAATAAAAATACATCATTTACCTGTTGGAACATACAGTATTAAAGAAAAAAATAGTAATACATGTGAAGCATCATCAAATTATAGTGAATGTGTAGGATACTATTATCCAGAATATAAAGAAGAAAGCAGTTATAAATTCACTATAAATAATTGTTCTAATTCATATGCTAGTGCATGCGGAAATGGTAAATATGAAATATCTAAACAACAATTAGAAAATAAACCAACAGAAATTACATTTACTAAAAAAGATTATTATTCATATTATGATGCGGCTGATAAAAATAAAAGCGATGAAAATGTTGATTTTGTTGATGCTAAAGAAAGAAATGATTTTGATAAGATTGTATTTAAATTAAAAGATGAAAATGGTAAGTATTTAACTCTTAAGAAAGTAAGAGATGTTGGTGATTGCACAAGTGATAGCAGTTATAGTGAATATAGATATGTAAGTTCTGATCAAACAGATAGTAATGGTACTGAACTTCATGCTTGTGGTGGACACATAAAAATAACTAATTTATGTAGGGGTAAAAAGTATACTATGGAAGAAATAAGTGTTCCAGAAGGATCAGTATACGTTAAAGAAAATACAGATAATACACCAACGAGTGTTGAATATAAGATACCATGTACAAGTGGTGATACAACTCATAACAGTACAACAAATATTATTAAAGATAAACCAACAAGAGTTAGATTTGAAAAAAGAGACTCTAAATATAATTATTTAATAAATGATGAAACAACTACATTTGAAGTATACAAATGTAAAAAGAATGAAAAATGTCATCCAGGAAATTATACAACAAAAGAAGAAAGAGAAAAGAATGGTATGACACTTGTTAAATTTAGTAAACGTGCAGTTATTGCTGGTGATGAAGAAGATCCTAATGATGAAGCAGGATTATCTGGTGTTGAAGTATACAAAAAAATAAGTGATAGTGATGTTAAAAAAGGTGCAAGTTATGTAACAGAACTTCATCCATATAATGGAATACTAGTACTTAGATATTTAGAAGCAGATTATAATTATGTATTACTTGAAACAGTGGCACCAAAAAATTATACATTACCAGAAGGAGTAAATGCTGAAACATCATTTACTGTAACAAGTACAACAGTAAAAGTAGATGAAGTAGATGTTCCAAATAAACCAACATCATTATTAATAAGAAAATATTCTGATGATGGAGAGTTACTGGAAGGTGCAGAATTTAAAGTATATGAAGGAACAACATGTGATGCAAATTTATCAGCAATGAATCAACCAAAGACATTATTAAAATTAAAAACAATAAGAGATGGAGTATATGAAAATAGACCAGAGAAAGATACAGATACAATAAAAACATGTACAGATAGAGAAGATGCAAAATGTAGTGATATACCAGTAAATGATATTACAAAACTAACATATGTAAAATATCTAGGAACATGGTCAGAATTTGAAAATACAGAAAATACAAAAAATGAAAAAGTAGAAATAAAACAAGGAGAAGCATTAATCCAATATTTAGAATATGGACATTGTTATATAATAGAAGAAGTAAAAGCACCAAAAGGATATTCACTTCCAAAAAAAGAAGAAGATAGATATACAATGGTAACAATAGAAGCAAATAAAGATTATATAGCAGATACATATAAGGAACTTGTAAATAAGCCAACACCATTTACGTTCTATAAATATGATGAATATAATAAACTATTAGATGGAGCAGAATTTAAACTTCAAAAATTAGATGATAATAAAAAATATCATGATGTGACAGTTACAAAAGAAGTAACAGAAAATGGATTTTATTATAAAGCAGATAGTAATACAACAAATACAAAGATAGAAACAAAAAATGGAAGTGCAACAGTATATTATTTAGAAGAAGGACAATATAGAATAGTAGAAACAAAAGCTGCACCAGGAAAAGAATTAAATAAAAATCCAAATGTAGCGACATTCTTTGTAGATGGAAGTGGAAATGTATATGGAAATTCAATAATAGTAAATAAAGGAAAAACAGAAAAGATAGAGATAAAATCAAGTTCAAGTGCTGAACTTATAGTAAGTATACAAACAGGACAAACTGTAATAAAATATGGATTAATAATATCAATATTAGTTGCTTTAATATCTTTATTAATGATACTAAAGAAAAAGGCTAAGTAGGTGAAAATATGAAAAAGAATGAAAAGAAAACTAAAAAAACAATAGAACAAGAGTTAAAAAGAGATAAATTAATTCTAAAAATAACATCTATAATAATTGTAATATTATTAATCCTATTATTTGCTTCAAGAAATTACAGAGAATTTGATACAGTTATGGTAAGTAAAAATAATAATAAAATATTTTCAATGTCTGATTTAGTAATAGATGGTGTAAAATATGGAACAAGTGAAAAAGAAGTAAAAAAGAAATTTGGTACTCCCGTAAAAGAAGATAAAATAACTAAAGATAAATATAGTTATAAAATATTAGAATATAAGGGTTTAAAATTAACTTTAAAAGAAAATTATAGTGATTATATGTTAACTAAAGTAGAGGTAACAAATAATAAATATAAAGTAAGTAGAAATATAAAGGTAAATGATAAAATTATCAAAACTATAAAGAAATTTAAAGTTGAAAATAAAAAAGGAACATATTTATATGGAAATTACTCAGTAGATGCATTAAATGAAGAAGAAATAAAAGATACAATTTATTTAGGTATAAGAAATGATAAAGAGGTAGTATACATAAATAGAGATGCATTAGTAGGTGATACTGTATCTAATATTTCAAGATTAAATATTTCTTATAGATATGGAAAAATTACAAAAATTAGTTGGAGTTATGATTTTGAGTAAAAAATATCTAAAAACATAGATATTTTTTTTCGTTTTCATTGAAAAAAAGTGCATATATTGATATAATTTTATTAAAGAATAGGTGAAGCATATGAAGACTAAAAATAAAAAAATAGTAATGATATTTTTTGTGTTAATTTTAATTGTAATTAGTTTTTTTGTATATAAGAGGTTTGCTAGTGCAGATGTTGCTCAAAATAAGGTTGCAATTAAAAACATAAGTTTAACTAGTATAGAAACAGGTATTTCTGATTTTGATAATAGTGATGGATTAGATTATTCAAATTCAGCAAATTATTCTAGTGTAACAGGTTATATTCCTGGTAATGACAATAATTCAAAAAATAGAATAGTTAGATCTTTTGATGAATTATCTTATAATTTTAATTATGAAATAATGGATAAAAATGGTAATGATGATTATGAAGAAAGAACAGTAAATATTAAAGTAACTTTACCAGAAGATGTTTCAAAGTATGTAACATTTGATAAAGATAGTGCTCCAGGAGAAACAAGTCATATATATTCATTTAATGGAGTAGATACTTATGGATCATTTGATGCGAAAGTAACATTATATGTTTTAGGTGCTCCAAATGGTATGAAAATAAGTCCTAAATTTGAAATCCAAGAAAGTACAAATACAGATGAAAATTATATAGTAAATTTAGGCAGTATAACATTTGATACTGAGAAATATAATTATGAATATAATAGTGAAAATGCTAATAAATATAGTATGGTAAGTACTATTAATGGATTTTTAAATTATATGCCAACAGTAGTATCTTCAAAATCTGGTGATTTTTCTTTAGAATTATTAACTCAAGAATCAGAAGGACAAAAGGCAACATATAATAATAATTTAGGTAGATATTTAACTTATGTTTTTGGATATAAAATAAACGGAAATAATTCAAAAGGTATAAAAGGTTTATCAATGCCAAATGGTAATGATATTACATTTGATGTAAACGTTAATCAAAATGGTTCTTCAAAAGTTGTTTCAATGGAGGAAACTTGGGGAAGACTTTATGGAAAAGATAATTTATCTGAAATAGAATCAGTAATTGTAAATGAACCTTATAGCACATCACAAGTTGATAATTCAAAACTTATAAAAAATGTTGGGAATGTTAAATTATCTAAAAAAACTAATGATTTATTTAATGGTATTATAAATGGTTATAAAGTAACATATAATAGCGCTACCGTAAGTGCCAAAGGAAGTAATATTGGTAAAAATGAACATTATTTAGGAACATATGCATTAACTGTATTTTCACCTAGAACAGTAAATGATAGTAAAAATGATATTACAACATCTTTAAGCATCAGTAACTTTAAGATTCAAGATACAAATGGTTCATTAATTACTCTTCCAACAATAAGTAAAAATTTAGTAAATAAATATTATGAAGAAATTGATTATTCATTAACTGGTGAATTCTATAATGGTTCATCTAAAGTTTCAAAAGATATAAATGGAACAGGTGCTGTATCAAAAGGTACAAATTTAATATATACAACTACTTTTAATTATAAGAAAACTATGTCAGATCAAGGATTAAAAGAAGTAATTAAAATAGATCCTAATGCTTTAAGATTAACAGATGATATAAAAATAAATATAGAAGGTGTAAGTGATAAAAAAATATCACAAGATGATTTTGAAATTACATATGTAACAGGTGATTTTAATAATTCTAATTATGTTTTGGAAACTAAATCAAATATTTCTGATGAAGACTTAAGTATGGTTAAGTCAAGCTGCGCTAATATTCAAAAAGATATAAATAATTATTCAAGTGATCAAATAATGAATTTATATGGTGGCCCTTGTATTAAAGCAAAATCAGGTGTAGAACAAATATTTAAAAAAGTAAGTGAAGCAAAAGATAAAGAAAATATAGAAATTCCAATTACAAAGATAATTGTACAAACTAAGAAAGGTATAAAATTACCTGATAATATAAAAGTAACTATTGATGCTAATGTAAGAGTTAGAGATGTATCTGATATAACAAGAACTTATCAAGCAACTTCTTTAGCTTCATCATCAGATTATGATGCTAAAATCTCATATTTTGCGCCTAGAGTAACAAATGATGAAAATAGTATAACAAACCCAAATAACTATAAGAAAACAACATATAATGGAAGTAATATTGCTAGTATAGATACTGATAGCCCTTGGGGGGATACATTAAAAATAGTTAATTTTACATCAAGAGAAGAAGTAACTGTTACTAATAAAAATAATGATGGTACATTAAAAAATAGATTTAATGCAAATAATGGAGAAACTATTTATTATAATATTAAAACAACAATTACAGATGATAGTATGAATTCTGGTGCGGATGATACATGGTATATTAATTATTTAAGTGTTAGAGTAAAAGTACCAAATGGACTTGTTTATGTTCCTGATAAAGATTTAGGGACTCCTGAAGTTACAAGTGATCCAGATAACACATATTTGACATATAAGCTTCCATATACTAAGCCTAATATGAAAATAAAAGATATTAATTTTAAGGCAACAATATCACCAACACTTAAAGGAAGTTCAATTCCATTAACTGTTGAATCAAGAGTTGAAGCAATAAATGTAAATGGTGAAACAGATACAAGTTATTTTGGATATTTAACAGGTTCATATACGATTTATGCAACAGGTATAGAAAATGTAATCGTTTCACAAAAAATTGGTGATAAAGGATCTAAATTAGAAAAGAATAGTGAATTTAATTATTTATTAAGTATTTATAATAATACAAATAATAATATAAAAGACTATGCTATTATGGATATATTACCAAGTAATGGTGATAAAAATGGTTCTGAGTTTAATGGTACATATAAAGTTAAACTTGAATTACCAAGTACTTTGGGAAATGTAAAAGTATATTGTTCAAATTCAGAATATAATAAATTATCAAATGAAGTATTTAATGAAAAGAATGAATTTAAGGAATGTAACGCATTAAATGAATATGTAGATGCAACTGCAATAAAAATAACTAATATTTCAGTAAATGCAAATTCATATGCTGATGATATTAAATTATGGATTAAACCTAAAGATAATAATTATTCTAATAAATATATTAATTCCTATGTTGGTGCTTCTAAAACATATGCTCAAAATGAATCAAATAAAATAGAGGTAAGAGTTATAAGTAGAAATATTTCAGGTAGAGTATTTATTGATAATAATGAAAATGGTGTAGAAGATATAGGTGATACATATTATAGTGATATGCCGGTTACATTATATAAACTTGATTCAGAAAATAATATGACAGAAGTAGAGACAACAGTTACAGATAAAGATGGTAAATATATATTTAAAAACTTAAATGTTGGTAGATATAAAATAAGAGCAAATTTTGATAATTCTGTATATGATTTAACATTAAGATATGCTAGTGAAAATACAGCTATTGATTCAGATGGATATAAAGTTTCTGATAATATGATTGAAATAAGTAATAAGAAAACTCCTGAAGAATCTGATGGTATTAAGGTTACTAGAGAAATAGAATCAGTAACTGATATGAATATTGGTTTAATTCCGAGAAAAACATTTGGTTTTTCTATAAATAAATATATTACAAAAATAGATTTAAATTATAATAATTCAAATAGTATTTTAACTTATAATAATGAAAAAAAGGTTTCATTAAGTGTAAAAAATAGTTTACGTGCATCTGCAAAAGTATACTATGGAATTGAAATTACAAACAATTCTTCAACACCAGGATATGTAAAATTAATAAATGAAGATATTCCTGTTGGATTAACATTTAATATAGATGATCCTGCAAATAAAGATTGGTTTGTTTCAAATGATGAAATTAGGAGTGTAGCACTTGAAAATGATTTAATTATGCCAGGTGAAAAAAGATATCTTACAATAATGCTTAATATGCCAACACAATTAGAAGCTAGAAGTTTTATTAATACGGTAACACTTTTAGAAATAAGTTCATATGAACCAGAAAGTGAAGCAACTGATGCATCAACTGATTATAATAGTTATAGTATTGGTGAGGCAATAAGATATGGTGGAGTTGACTTCCATGTAATTAATACTGAAAATAGTGATAATAATGGTCAAATATTAACTTTATTAGCAGATTCAGGAACAGTATCAACTAAATTAGGACATACAGTATCTAATAATAATATATATAAATGGAGTGATTCTTTAATTAATGCATTTATAAATAATGAATTTGTTAATATGAGTACATTGAATTTACCTATATTATATGATAATAGTGTGTGTGATGATGCATCAGGATTACAAGCAGCATCTTATGGTGGAACACTTTTATCAGAAGGTAAATGTCAGTCAAATATATATAAAAATTATAAAGTAAGATTATTAACAGAAACTGAATATAACAAACTTATTTCAGGTAATAATGCTGATTTATCTTGGTTATATGGAAATAGTGATTTCTGGTTGATGAATTCAGTATATATGAAACAAAAATATGATGTATATGGAAATATAATAGAAAGTACAAATGTAAAAAATTATGCAAAATATATAAGTAAAAGCTCATCAACTATAAAAGATGATATTGCAAATATAAAGAAAGAAATTAGACCTGTTGTGACAGTTTCTAGTAAAAATATTATTGCAGAATAAAAGAACTAATATTTTAACATATTAGTTCTTTTTCTTTTATCAAGTTCCTCTTTTAAACTTTTTGTTTGATAATTTATTAAAGTAGAAAGATTATATAATTCATTGTTTTCTTTTCTCTTTTTCTTTGGTATCTTTTTCCATCTGTCTAATAAATCATTAACTTTTTTTGTGTTTGATATAATTTTATCATTTATTTCTGAAATACTCATTGAATTAACTTCATCTGAATCTAATATATAAAAAGCATCTTTAAACCATTTTACTATGGATTGATCAGCATACTTTCTATATTCCTCCATAGAAGATAAAATAAGTGCTTCTAAAGGAATTGTATCCTTTATATATTTAGGCATATATGAATAATTTATAATAAAATTAATATCTTTATTTTGAATATACAAAATTTCTTTATTCTTTTCTTTTCTAAAATATTTCATCTAGTAATTCACATCCTTTTTAGCAAATATATTATACTACTATTCCATTTTCATTTCAAATAAAATATCTCTAAGTTCTGTAGCTCTTTCGAAATCTAATTCTTTAGCAGCTTCCATCATTTCTTTTTCAATTTTTTCCATCATCTTTTGTTTATCTTTTTTATTATATGCCTTACTAATTTCTTTATTTTTACTAGTATCTGTATTTTTAATTACATCTCGAATTTCTTTCTTTATAGTAGTTGGTGTAATATTATGTTCTTTATTATAATTGGTTTGAATAGTTCTTCTTCTTTCTGTTTCTTTAATTGCTTTTTCCATAGCATCACTAATAGTATCAGCATACATTATTACGTGACCACTAGAGTTTCTAGCAGCTCTTCCTATAGTTTGTATTAAACTTCTTTCACTTCTTAAGAAACCTTGTTTATCCGCATCTAGTATTGCAATAAGTGATACTTCTGGTATATCTATTCCTTCTCTTAAAAGGTTAACACCTACTATGGCATCATATTTACCAAGTCTTAAATCACGAACTATTTCCATTCTTTCTAAAGTTTTAATTTCATTATGAAGGAATGCAACTTTTATATTCGCACCTTTTAAATAATTAGTAAGTTCTTCACTCATTCTAATTGTTAAAGTAGTAACAAGTGTTCTTTCATTTTTTTCTATTCTATTTTGTATTTGTTCTATTAAGTCATCTATTTGATTTTGTGATGGTTTTACTTCAATAGTTGGATCAAGTAAACCAGTAGGTCTTATTATTTGTTCAGCAACTTTATTATGTACTTTTTCTAGTTCATAATCTCCAGGAGTTGCGGATACATATATAACTTCATTAATCTTTTTCTCAAATTCATCAAATTTTAAAGGTCTATTATCAAGTGCACTTGGAAGTCTAAACCCATATTCAACAAGGACACTTTTTCTCATTCTATCTCCATTATACATCGCACGAACTTGTGGAAGAGTAACGTGTGATTCATCAATAACCATTAAATAATCATCAGGAAAGAAATCAAGCAAGGTAGTAGGAGTTTCTCCTTCTTTTCTAAATGCTAAATGTCTACTATAGTTTTCTATACCTTTACAAAAACCAGTTTCTTCCATCATTTCAATATCATAATTAGTTCTTTGTTCTAGTCTTTGTAGTTCTAATAGTTTATTATTTGCTTTAAAGTATGCAAGTCTTTCTCTTAATTCTTCTTTAATATTTTTAACCGCTAATTTTAATTTATCTTCACTTGTAACAAAGTGTGATGCCGCAAATATTGTTATTGTTTGTTTTTGAGAGATAACTGCGCCAGTTGTAGTATCAAATTCAATTAGTTTTTCAACTTCATCACCAAACAAATCTATTCTGTATGCTGTAGTTCTAGAATAGGCAGGTACTACTTCAATAGTGTCACCTTTAGTTCTAAATGTTCCACGAACTAAATCCATATTATTTCTTTCATAAAGCATCTCAACTAATTTTTCAAGTATTTGATCTCTATCAATTACATCTCCAACCTTTAGGGATAATGTTTTATTTTCATATTCTTCTTTTTCACCTAAACCATATATACATGAAACAGATGCGACAACTATTACATCATCTCTAGAAATAAGTGCACTAGTTGCGCTATGCCTTAGTTCATCTATTTCGTCATTAATAGATGCATCTTTTTCAATAAATGTATCACTTGATGGAACATAGGCTTCCGGCTGATAATAATCATAGTATGAAACGAAGTATTCAACACGATTTTCAGGGAACAACTCTTTTAATTCCGAGTATAATTGACCTGCAAGAGTCTTATTATGAGCTAAAACAAGTGTTGGTTTATTTACTTTTGCAATAACATTTGCGATTGTAAAAGTTTTACCAGTCCCCGTAGCCCCCAGTAAAACCTGGTATTTCTCATGATTATTAATTCCATCTACTAATTCTTTTATAGCCTCTGGTTGATCACCACTTGGCTTATATTTTGATACTAATTTAAACATAATGACCTCCTTATTATGATTCATATCAACCAGGAAATTCGTGTCCTCTTATCAAAAATTCGTGTCTAACACTACTTAAAAAAGTCTAATTTTTGGTGAATACGCATAGGACACGAATGTCGGCCACAAATTTATTAAATAACACTAAATAAAACTGGATAATACTAGTTGTTTTCCAATAACTTATTTTAACACTTAATTTGCAATAAAACAAGGAAGCCATCATAACTTCCTTATATATTTTAACTATTATTTTTTTAATAATCTTTTTATAACTAAAAAATCTTCTGGATATTGTTTTAGACAATGATTATCTTTATCAATAATAAATGGTGGTATAAACACTACATTCCATCCATTTTTAATATATTCTTCTAATTCTTTTTCATAATTTATACAACTTGTTGTAATAGTTTTTTCTTGCATAGATTCAATTTTATGGAACCCACAACATCTAACTAATACATCCCCAATATCATCGTTTGTCCAATCTATTATTTTGTCAATTTCATTTTGTGGACTTTCTGTATATATATATAAATCTTCAAAGAATCTATAAAAACATGCTTTAGCATTAATTATACCTAAAATTAATTCAATTATATGTCTTTCCCTAGTTATTGGTGTTCCATTAATATATTCTAAATATACAGGTTGACTTATATAATTTAAAAAGGTTTTAAATTGTCCAGCTGTTATATAACCTTTTTCTTTTATTTCTTTTGACATATTTAAATATCCATCAGAAGTATTATGAGTTTCTAATATATTTTCATTATAATTTATAGAATATTTTATTCTATTATAATTAAAAGATAAATCTCGTCCTTTATGTCCATATTTTCCAACATTATATAAATATCCATTAGGTGTTATATACCATGCATCAGGCTGGTATACATTATCTTTTTTATTTTGTTCATATTGAATAGTCATGTATTTTTTCAATTCATTTATCGCTTCTATGATTGTTTTATTAAGTGAGGTATAATACTCTTTATTTTTTGGAAATAAATCTATATAAATAAATGATAATCTTTTGATTAAGTATAAATAATTTTCTATTGCTTTAGAAGAAAAATCTATTTTTTTATATTCATCTAATATCCAATATATTTCTTCTTCAATACTTTCAAACTCACTAGAAACAGAACAGGCATTTTCGTAATCAATATATATATTTTTTTTAAACCACTCCTCAATATTAAAATTTTTATAAATATTAATGAATGATTCACCATTTTTAAATAAATTTGCATATTTTTCTATAAATAAAAATGGTATTTCATAATTAAATAAGACTTTTTTTCCATTATCTTCGATATCAACTAATGGTAAATAATAATTCAATCTATGTTCTAATTCTTTATAATACCTAACCATATAATCACGCTCTTATCATTAAATCCTAATTTTTCTTAAAAAAAGGTCTTTTTTTCATAATAATATATCATATATTATTGTTTTTTTCAATTTTTTTATGGACACGAATCTTGGCCACAAATTTATTTTCTAACTTTTGATTTTACCTAGTGTTATTTAGATATTTAATTAGGATTAGATAACACTAAAAAGTACTAAATAAAAAGTTTTTTGTGAGGTTGCTATAGTATGAAACAAAATATTCAACACGGTTTTCAGGAAATAACTCTTTTAACTCTGAATATAATTGACCAGCAAGTGTCTTATTATGAGCTAAAACAAGTGTTGGTTTATTTACTTTAGCAATAACATTTGCGATTGTAAAAGTTTTACCAGTACCTGTAGCCCCTAGTAAAACCTGGTATTTTTCATGATTGTTAATTCCGTCTACTAATTCTTCTATAGCCTCAGGTTGATCACCACTTGGCTTATATTTTGATACTAATTTAAACATAGATCCTCCTTATTATAAAAGTTATTATTTTATTTTCCAATATCCACCATTGTTTGGTCCAATTCTTTCAATAATACCATTATTAACTAATTTTCTTAAATTATATTTAATACCATCTGGTGTAATATTTAATTTGTTTGCTAATTCATTTCTTGTAATTTTTGGATTTCCTTTTATTAATTCTATAATTTTTAATTGATTATTATTTAATTTTATTTTTTGGGTAGTTTTTTGGGTAGTTTTTTCTAATGCTGAATTAATGCACATTAGCATTTTTAACTTCTTGAATTTCTTTTCTATCACCTAAAACCATTTTGTTGTCAACAATACTTTCAACTGATTCTAATGATAAAGAATTTGCTTCAATAGCTAATGAAGAATGGATTGATCTTACCTTAGATTTAACTTTTAATTTTCTTTTTTTATCATTATCATTTATAGTAATTAAATTAAGTTTATTTTCTATTTCTCTTATAATTGTTGTATTATCTTCTGTAATATAAAATACTGGTTTTAGTGTATCTATACTCTTCATTTGTATTTTCTCCTTTTATATATTTTTTGATATATTTAATTAAATGGAATTAGGATATATTTTGTTCATGGATTTGAAAAATAAAGCAAAGTAAATATAAATGTTTTCTAGTAAGTTATTTTAACACTTATTTTATTATAAAACAAGGGAGATGATGTTAACTATCTTGTAATTTATGTTATTAATTATATGAATATATAAAAAACAAAATAAAAAGTCTCAAAATATGTGCTGAGAATTGTTAGTCAAAAATTAAAAAAATATTCAAAATAAAAATATCCAGATTTGATATTTTTACTTTAATCTTTATTCCAACCAAGTATTTTTATAATTCTCTTATTAGGATAAACATAACCAGATAATGGATAATTTTCTAAGTTAAGAGAATTAGAATTTATTAGTAAATCAGTTATTTTTCCATTATTATCTTTGACGTTACCTATTATAACAACGGTATGTCTATAGTTATTATTATAACCAACTTGTCCAATATCACCAGCTTCAGCATAAAAAGGATTTATATCTACTTCAGAACATAATCCATAACCTTTATTTGCTTTAGCGTAATCATAAAAGAATCTTACACCTGTCCATGATGTTGATCTACCATTTTTACTTTTGGTTTCATCTAAATCATTTCCATAATATTTCCAGATTGCATCACCTTGTAAATCCATAGGAACTCCGCCATTATACACTACTTGTGATGCGAAGTTTTGACAGTTTCCACCATATTCGCTAAAGTTTGACCATTTACTATTTCTATTTGTTACATATTTTTTAGCGTAATTTAATGCTTTTGTTCTATCATATTTATAATCACAGGTTTTAGTAATATTATCTTTTTTATTTTCATATCTACTTAAATAAGTTTTAAAATCTGATACTTCATCTTTAAAATCAGATATATAATCCTCTTTCATTTTATCAAGTTCTTTTTTAGCAACCTTATCAGATTTCCCTGTTTTATATTCATTTGTTATCATTACATAAAAATCTTGAACTTTTCTTAAACTTTTTATTTTATATGTATTATTAGTTTTCTTTAATACAAATGTGTTTTCAACTTCATATACTTTAGATTCTATATCTTTCATAAAGTCAAAATAAAAGTAATCATTTTCAAGCACATTTACAGTAACTGTATCATTTTTTTTATTTATATCATCAAAAATAATATCATATTTAGCATTATTTATGGTCATTTTATTTCTTTCAAGTTTTCTAGAATTAATAAGTAGTGAGATTGCTGTTTGATTAATATATGCTTCTTCATAGGAATCATCACAAAATAGGTTAGTCATATCTACTTCTTTTAATGTAGTAATAGATTTAAAATAAGAATCCATATATTTTACAATTATATTTTGAATATCCTTATCTATATCTTCATTATAATTATCTGTCTTATTTACTTTATTTAAATATGTTTTGGGTTCACTTTTTTTTAATATTTCATCTTTATTATCTTTACCTGAATTAATAAGCACACTAAATAGTTTAACTATTAAAAAGATTATTATTACTAACATTAATATATTTTTTATTTTATATCTTTTTTTCTTTTTTCTTTTTTTATTCATACTGCCACATCCTAAAAATATTATATTCTTACATTTTTGTTAATAAATTTTTTATAATTTTGGAATATTTTCATAATTAATTTCATTTTCATTAGAAGCATAATTTTCTTTTGAATTAATTATTCTATCATAATAATCAATATGGTTAACATTACCTCTTTGATTTAAATCAAGAGAAACTTTAAAGAATGCTTCTCCATATTTTTTTGCATTTTCTTTTGTTAATAATATATATCCATCCTTTATTAAGTTACTTGCGAAATCTTTATCTTTTACAAAATATCCAACATCTGGCTTTCTATCTAAGTAGTACATACCTTTATTACATTTTTCTTTTGTAAAGAATTGTCTGTATGTTGCATCTATTAAAAATGTTTGTTTAGTTATTTTACCATTTTCTAATATATTAAAACTTACTGTTCCAAATGCATGATTTAATGGATAATCAAAGCAATTTTGTGCAGTGTTTTTTGTAACTTCTAACCCTAGTTTTTCAAGAGGACAAATTGTTAAATATTGAGATAATTCACAGTAACCATCAAGACTATGATTCATAATATTTATTCCAAATGTAGAGAAATAGTTTCTTACATAATCTATAATCCAATCTAAAATCATTTTTGCTTCACTAATTGATAATGTATTGTTTGTTTTATAGTCTTTAATAACTCTAGTTACTTCTTTGTCTGGTATATTTTTTATTTCTGGTTTAGTATTTATTATATAATCTTCATTGTTTTCACTTATTCCAAATCTTTCTTTTTCTGTTAAGTAAGAATTATATAAATTTTCAATTATATGTTTTTTTAGTCTATCGTCTAATTTTTCATTACTTACTCTTGATATTTCTTTTAATATTCTATCTAATTCGCTCATAATATTCTCCCTTATTTACTAACAATTATAGTAGAATTTTCTATTAAATTCAATTATTTTCTTTATTTATTTTATTTAATTCATCAATTATAAATATATAAAAATAATTATATTATTATCACCCATAATATAATATTCAAAAAAATTAATTTGTTCGCTTGTGTTAATTTAAAATAATTTGGTATAATACATATTTGAAGGAAGTGTTTTTCATGGATAAAATAATAATAAGAGGAGCAAGAGAAAATAATTTAAAAAATATAAATATAGATTTACCAAAAAATAAATTAATTGTTATGACAGGTGTGTCTGGTTCAGGTAAATCATCATTAGCATTTGATACAATATACGCAGAAGGACAAAGAAGATATGTAGAAAGCTTAAGTAGTTATGCAAGACAATTCCTAGGAGGTTCTGAGAAACCTGATGTTGATTTAATAGAGGGTTTAAGTCCAGCGATTAGTATTGATCAAAAAACAACAAATAGAAATCCAAGATCAACAGTAGGTACAGTAACAGAAATATATGATTATTTAAGACTTTTATTTGCGAGAGTTGGAGTGCCATATTGTCCTACTCATCATATACCAATAACAAGTCAATCTATTGAAGAAATGACAAATAAGATAATGAATTTTGATGAAGGCACAAAAATTATGGTATTAAGCCCTATAGTTGAAGGAGAAAAAGGAACTCATGCAGATACATTTAATAGACTTAGAAAAGAAGGATATTCAAGAGTTAGAGTAAATGGTGAAATATATGATTTAAATGAAGAAATTACTCTAGAAAAAAATATAAAAGATAATATAGATGTTGTTGTAGATAGATTAATTATAAAAGATGGAATAAGAAGTAGACTTTATGAATCATTAGAAACAAGTACAAAGTTATCCGGTGGAAAAGTAGTAATAAGTGTTGTTGGTGGAGAAGAAATAATTTTTAGTGAAAACTTTTCATGTCCACATTGTAATTATTCATTAAGAGAACTTGAACCTAGAATATTTTCATTTAATGCGCCATATGGAGCATGTCCATATTGTAAAGGTTTAGGATTTAAACAAAAAATGGATGTAGATTTAGTTATTCCAGATAAAACAAAATCATTAAATAATGGTGCAATATTACCATTTAAAAATATGGAGGACACTAATATATATATTCAAAAGTTAGAAATATTCTGTGATAAGTATAAAATTGATATGGATAAACCGATTGAAAAACTAACTAAAAAAGAACTTGATTTGGTATTATATGGAAGTAATGACACAATTAGATTTAAGTTTAAATCAAAAGGTGGAAATGCATATGACAAGATTGAAATATATGAGGGAGTTATTGGTCTTTTAGAAAGAAGATATAAAGAAACAAATTCATCATTTATTAGAGATTGGCTTGAAGGATATATGATAGATCAAGAATGTGAACATTGTCATGGTGCGAGACTTAATGATAGCGTATTAAATATATTTATAAATGGAAAAAATATTTATGATGTATGTAATTTAAGCATTAAAAAATGCTTTGATTTTATGAGTAAATTAAAACTTACAAAAGAACAAGCAAAAATATCTGAAGTTGTATTAAAAGATATAAAAGATAGATTATCATTCTTAAATAATGTTGGACTTGAATATTTAACATTAAATAGAAGTGCTGCAACTTTATCTGGTGGTGAAAGTCAAAGAATTAGACTCGCAACTCAAATTGGTTCAAGGCTTACTGGAATACTTTATGTACTTGATGAGCCATCAATAGGTCTTCATCAAAGAGATAATCAAAGACTTATTAATTCAATGCTTGAAATGAGAGATTTAGGTAATACTTTAATTGTAGTAGAACATGATCATGATACTATGAAACAAGCAGATTATTTAGTAGATATTGGTCCACTTCAAGGTGTACATGGTGGTGAAGTAGTCGCAGCAGGTACTCCAGAAGAAGTAATGAATAATGAAAATAGTTTAACAGGAAGATACTTATCTGGTAAAGAAAGAATAGAAGTACCTAAAAAGAGAAGAAAAGGTAATGGATTATATCTTGAAGTAAAAGGTGCGAAAGAAAATAATTTAAAAAATATTAATGTAAAATTTCCACTTGGAAAATTTATATGTGTAACGGGCGTATCTGGTTCAGGTAAAAGTACACTTGTTAATGAAATATTATCTAAAACTGTTAGAAATAAACTTTATAAATCAAAAGAGAAACCTGGTAAATGTAAAGAAGTAAAAGGTATCGAAAATCTTGATAAACTTGTATGTATTACTCAAGATCCAATTGGTAAAACACCAAGAAGTAATCCTGCAACTTATACAGGTGTATTTGATGATATAAGAGAAGTATTCGCGGTTACTAAAGAAGCGAAAATAAGAGGATATGATAAAGGTAGATTTTCATTTAATGTAAAAGGTGGAAGATGTGAAGCTTGTTCTGGTGATGGTGTTAAAAGAATTGAAATGCATTTCTTACCTGATGTGTATGTTCCTTGTGAAGTATGTAAAGGTACTAGATATAATAGTGAAACAAGAGAAATAAAATATAAGGGTAAAAATATTAGTGAAGTACTTGATATGACTGTTGAAGATGCTTATGTATTTTTTGAAAATATACCTAAAGTAAAATCTAAACTCGAAGTATTAAAAGATGTAGGACTTGGATATATGAAACTTGGACAAAGTGCACCAACACTATCTGGTGGTGAAGCATCAAGAGTAAAACTTGCGAAAGAACTTCAAAAGAAACCTACTGGTAAAAGTTTATTTATACTTGATGAACCTACAACTGGTTTACATACACATGATGTTAAAAAATTACTTGAAATATTAAATAGAATTGTTGATAATGGTGATACTATTATTGTTATTGAACATAACTTAGATGTAGTTGCGCAAGCAGATCATATAATTGATTTAGGACCAGAAGGCGGAGATTTAGGTGGTGAAGTAATATTTACAGGTACTCCAGAAAAGATAGTACAAGATGAAAAAAGTTATACTGGAATGTATTTAAATGATGTTTTATAGACGTTCTTTTTTGAAACTTGTTTTACTATAAAAGTTAGTTAGATTTATTGTAATTTTTGTAAATAAATGATATAAATTAATTGTGAGATTTTTATGAGTGTTAATGTAAGTAAATATGTTGATTTAGATATAAATTATGCAATATATGGTATAAATGGTTATTTTTTAGAGCCATTTCTTATAAAAATGATGATTATAGATGAAATTAAATTAGGTATGTCATTTGTTGAATTAGAAAGATTCATAGAAGAATGTGAAATCAGTGTTACAGAAGATGAAATTAAGAAAATTTTAAATAAAAAAAGAAGTCAAAACTACATAGGTTTAAAAGTTAATTCAAAAAATAATGGAAGTTCTATTTTAATACAAGAAGATACAACTTCTGAAGAACTAGAAAAAACTGTGAAGGATGCACTTAATTATCAATGCTGTAGTTTTGATCCCTATACATTAGAATACTTTAAAAAGTATGTTGCTATTTTAAAAGTAAAATGTTCAAACTTATTAAAAATATTAGATTATTTAGACAAAAGAAAGTCAATGGAAATTTCGAAAGATGAATGGAAAGCTCTAGTAGATTTAGATATTCATGTGAATGAAGAAGGAAATGTATATTGTGAAGACATAAATAGATTATGTGAAGCAATTATATATAATATAAATGATTTATATAAAAAGGTTCAAGAAGGAAATAATTTAAATACATATTTAGATTTTAAAATTTCTAAGGAACAATTAGGTAGATATGGTATTTTTGGGGAAGACCTTTATCCTAGTGAAGAAATTCAAGTAAAAGATGTTACAAGAGGAAATTTACCTGAGTTTATTGCACTTACTGAAAAACAAAAAGTAGAATTAAGAAAAGAAAACTTAAGAAATTTTTCTAAATTTTTAGATATTATAAATAAATCAAAAGAAGTTACATCAGAACAGAAAACAAACTTAGAGTTTAAATATAAGAGAAATTATGAAGATTAATAACTAAATTATTATCTATAATTAACTTACGGTCTTAATTTTCCGTAAGTTTTTATTTTATATAAATAATATCAAAAAAAGGAAAAATTATTAATAATTTTTTCCTCTATCTAAAAAATTAGTTTTTTTGTAATTCTAATTTATGATTATTGAACTGATAAAATTTATTACATACTTCATTTATTTTGTCATTATGCGTTGCAATTATTAATGTTTTATCCTTAAAATATTTTAATATGAAATTAACGACAATTTCTTCAGTATGTTTATCTAAATTAGATGTTGGTTCATCTAATATATAAATATTTTTATTCATAAGATAACTTCTTAAAATATTGATTCTTCGTTTTTGACCAGTTGATAATTTTAATCCTTTTTCACCAACTATAGTATATATTCCATCTTCAAACATTAAAATTTCATCTAATTCTAATTCTTTTAAATAATTTATTATTTCATTGTCTGATAACTTTTTATCTAAACATAAATTATCCTTTATTGACATATTAAATAATTCTATTTCTTGACTAACAACTCCAATATCTAATCTAGCATCTTTTATATCATAATTATCAATACTAATTTTTCCTTTGTATGTATTTATATTTCCTAAAATAAGATTTATTACAGATGTTTTTCCTTGTCCCGATTTACCAGTAATTGAAATTTTATCATTCTTATTTATTACTAAATTATCAATTATTATATCAAATTTTGATTCTTTATATTTTAGGTCTATATTTTTTAATTCAATTTTATCAAATGTATCAAGCAGCTTTCTTTCATCAATTTTGCTGAATAATTGAACAACTTTTTTTCTTAATGCTTTTAATTCATAACAACTTACAATAGTTCCTGATAGTTCATCAAATATGAATTCCATTTCTAAATAAATTGATATATAAAACGTAATTATTCCCAATGTATCTATTCCATTAGAAAGATCAAAGACACTTTTTATAATTGCTAAAGCAAAAGGAATAACTATTAAAATATTTCTAATTATTTCTTCTAATGAATAACATTTTACATATTTATTTTGTTTTTTATAACATTCTGCTCCTTCTTTTTGTATTATCTTTTCAAAATATTTATTATTGTTTAATGCTTTTACTGTTCTAATATTACTAATGAAATCTTGATACATTGATGAATATTCATACTCTTCATTATATAGTTCTTCAACATATTTATTAGATTTTTTTAAAATGTGTACACTTATTAATACGCATAGGATACTTAAAATTAAAGAAATAATAAATAGAATTTTCGATTGATTAAATACAGTGTAAAAGAAAAATGAAAATGATAATATTATTCCAACATATTCAGCATTTAGTATTTTTTTTACGAGACTAGATATTTTTTCAATTATGCTTTCTAAATAACCTGTTTGATATTTTGATAGTGTTTCAACTGGAACTTTTGTTAATTTTTTATAATATTCTAAATATTGAATATTAGAATATTCATATAAATAATTATTCATTATTTTTCTTTTCAAATAAAGTATAAATGCTCTAATAGTTTTAGAACTAATAAAAATAGTTGCGACTATTATTGCCTTTTCTACCGTGAATGGTAATGTTAAAAAAAGTGCAAATGTATAAGGTATAATGTAATAAATAAAATCTAAGAATGCTTCTATAAATAAACATAATGCTACTTTTTTCTTATTTAATAATTTAAATATAAAATTGATATTATTTTCTTTTTTCATTTCATACCACCTAAAATTGATTATTTATAGTGTTTAAAATAGAGAAATATTATAAACACTTTTTTACTTTATTTTTTTGAAGTTTTATAATTTTGTCTAGTAATTTTTTATATTATCATTTAAGTATTAATATAAATTATGATATTATTATACAATAAAAAACGAGCAATTCCTATATTTTTTTGAAAAAATATATAATGGTTTTAGGAAGAAAATTTGGCTTGTAATTTTTTTTGGCAAAAACATAATTTATTAAATATTTTACAGTTAACAATGCAAAACAAGCGAATAAGTACAACTTTATGTAAATTTATTGATAAAATAAAAAAAATATGATATCATGAATACAGATGAAGGAAACTTCATAAAATAAAAAAGGAACATCTAATTGCGTTAGTTGGATGTTGCCTATTGGTTTCACCTAACTTAAAGCTTTAAGTTAGGTATTTTCTTTTATATTAAAACTATTATTTGAATTAATAATAAAAGGAGAATAATAATTATAAGAGAAAAGATTAATAAATCTTTCTTTTTCATATTATCGCCTCCCTTTTTTTTGAAGTTTGGCAAACACCCAACTTATTAAATGTTCCAAATATATTATCTCGTAGTTAACAATATAAAACAAGCGAACAAGTCCAATTTTATACAAATTTATTGAAAAAATAAAAAAAATATGATATTATGAATACAGATGAAGGAAACTTCATAAAATAAAAAAGGGAACATTCAATTTTGCAAGTGAATGTCGTCTCTAATTTAATAGGTTTGACACTCTATCAATGCTGAAGAGTGTCTATTTTTTTATTGCTATTACCAGTAAGGTAAGGAGTAATAAAATGATAGAAATGTATGGAAGGGCTTTTATTATAAAAGTTCTTTTATTTTCAGAATTGAAATATCTTGTTTATATAATTTTGATCAAAAATATTAACAATAATTATATGTATTAACTGTTAGAATAATAATTTTTTGAAACACCAGAGAGAATTGTACAAGATGATTAAATAAATCAATAAGAAAAATAGTGTATGTTTTTAGAAAAACATCTTTTTATTTTAAAATATTTGTGTTATAATCTCTTTGGAAAGAAAATATTTGTTATAAAAGAATAAGAGAGAGGAATATGATAATATGAAAGTGGTAATAAAAGAAAAAAATAGTGTTAGAATTAATAAGTTTTTAGATTCAGTGTTATATATATTAGGTTATACACTTGTATTTCTTATTGTAGATGCTATATTTAATTCTTTTGATGTGGATAACTTTTGGTATGAACTTTTAGCGGTAGTTATTATTTATGTATTAAATAAAACAGTAAGACCAATTATATTTAAGTTAACAATACCAATAACAGCCTTAACATTTGGACTATTTTATCCATTTATAAACTTTTTAATATTAAAAATTGTTGATTTAATACTTGGTGATCATTTTAATATATATGGATTTTGGAGTGGACTTATAATCGCAATATGTATTAGCATTATGAATTTCTTTGTAGAAGAATTAATAGTAAAACCAATAATAAGAAGGTGTAATAATGAATAGAGTTGCATTTAATATATTTGGATTTAATGTATATTATTATTCTTTGTGTATACTTTTAGGTGTTATAGTAGCGTACATATTAATAACAAGAGAAGGAAAAAAACAAGGATTACCAAAAGAATTTATAAGTGATTTAATATTTTATACATTAATAATTGGAATATTAGGTGCGAGAGTTTATTATTGTGTATTTAATTTAGATTATTATATAGCAAATCCATCAGAAATATTAAAAATATATAATGGTGGACTTGCGATTCATGGAGGGGTAATTGCGGGACTTATATTTGTATACTTTTATACTAAGAAAAAGAATGTTAGTTTTATAAAAATATTAGATATAGTAGCGCCTGCGGTTATAATTGCCCAAAGTTTTGGAAGATGGGGTAATTTCTTTAATCAAGAAGCACATGGAGGAATTACCACATACCAAAATTTAAAAAATATGCATATACCTGAATTTATAATAAATGGAATGCATATTGAAGGTAAATATTATTATCCAACATTCTTTTTTGAAAGTATATGGTGTTTAATAGGCTTTATAATATTAATGATTTTAAGAAAAAATAAAAATATAAAGTTAGGAATGCAAATAGGTTTTTATTTTATATGGTATGGAATAGGAAGATTCTTTATAGAATCACTTAGAACAGATAGTTTAATGTTCTTTAATTTAAAAATAGCTCAAATAGTATCATTAATAGGTATAATAATTGGAATAATAATAGTAGTAACAAATAGAAATAAAAAGTACTATAATGAAATGGAGGTAAAATAATGATTTATGACTCTATTATAATAGGTGCGGGACCAGCATCTTTAAGTGCGTCACTTTATCTTAAGAATGCTAATAAAAATATACTTATTTTAGAAAAAAATGCACCAGGTGGGAAATTGCTTAAAACTGATAAAATAAATAATTATTTAGGATTTAAAAATATAGATGCAAGTCTTCTTGCTTATGATATGTATGAACAAGTAATTAATTTGGGAGTTCCTATTAAAACAGAAAAAGTAATTGATGTTATAGATGGTAAAGAAAAGATTGTCAAAACAGAAAAAAATGAATATAAAACAAAAACTATATTAATTGCGTGTGGTAGAGTAGAAAAGAAACTTGATATACTAAAAGAACATGCACTTAATATTAGTTATTGTGCTAAATGTGATGGTTCACTATATAATGGTAAAGATGTTATGCTTATTGGTAATAATAAAGAAAGTGAAAATGATGCAATATATTTAAGTAATATAGTAAACAGTTTAATATATGTTAATTATAGCAATGATGATATAACTTTTGATAAAGATAATATTAAAGTTATTAATAAAAAAATAAGCAATTTAAATGTTAATGATGAAATTATTAAAACTGTAACTATAGATGATAAAGAATATGCTATAGATGGATTGTTTATAGAAAATGGATACACACCTAATATTGATTTTATAAAATCACTTAATATAAAACTTGATAATAATTATATTGTTGTAGATGAAAATATGAAAACTAATATAGATGGTATTTATGCATCAGGAGATATAATTAAGAAAAAAGTATATCAAATAGTAACTGCGGCATCAGATGGAGCAATAGCGGCTTTATCAATAATAAAAGATTTAAAGTAAGGAGTAATGGTTATGACTTTTTCAGGAAAAATAAAAAAAGAAATATCAAATCTAGAATGTACTAAACTTGAATATATATCAGAATTATCTGGAATAATTAGAACAAGTGCCGATATAAAATTGTACGCAATAAGAATTCAAACAGAAAATATAAATGTTGCAAATAGAATATTTAAAATAGTTAAAGAAATATATAATGTTACATCTAATATAACTATAAAGAAGAATTATAACTTTAAAAAGAATGAAGTATATATTATTGAAATAAAAAAAGATGTACTTACAATAATAAAAGATTTAGGTTTACTTAATGAAAAAGGTTTTGATTTATTAAAGGTTCCTAGTGAGTTTATAGTTGCGGATGATGAACTTAAAAGAGCATTTATAAGAGGATGTTTCCTAATATGTGGCAGTGTAAATGATCCAAAGACATCAAGATATCATTTGGAGTTTTTAATAGAGAATTTGGAATTTGCAGAATTTTTGAATAATCTATTAAATGAATATAATTTAAATTCAAAAGTACATAGAAGAAAAAAAGGTTATATGGTTTATATTAAAGAATCAGAAAAGATTAGTGAATTATTAACTATAATAAAGGCTTATGAAGAAGTACTTTATTATGAAGATATAAGAACATATAGAGAAAAAGTTAATATGACTAATAGAATAAATAACTGTGAACAAGCAAATATAGAAAAGAGTATGAAATCTGCTCAAAGTCAAGTTGATGATATTAATTACTTAAAAGAAATAGATGCATATGATTTACTTGATGATAAAGTTAAAGAAGTCGCAAATTATAGATTAAAGTATCCTGAAAGTTCATTAATAGAATTAAGTGAGATAATTTCAATAGAAACAGGTAATAAGGTAACAAAGTCTTGTATTAATCATAGACTTAGAAAAATAAGAGAATTAGTTAGAAAAGCTAAAGAAAATTCTAATTAATTCTCTTTTTTTAGTGGAATTTTAGTTATTTATAGAGAATATAAGTATAGGAGGTAAATTATGCACGAATTAAAAGAAGATTTAAGCATAGAAGATATGATATATGAAATAAGAGGAAAACAAGTAATGCTAGATTCTGATTTAGCAAGATTATATGAATGTACAAATGGAACTAAAACTATTAATCAAGCAGTAAAGAGACATATAAATAAGTTTCCAGAAAGATATATGTTTCAACTTAATGAATTAGAATTTAAAAATATTTGCGGTCCCAACATGGGACCGCAAGTTAATAAAATTCGAACAATGCCATATGCGTTTACAGAACAGGGAGTCGCAATGCTTGCAACAATACTTAAAACGCCTGTTGCAGATATTGTAAGTATGAAAATAATCGATGCATTTGTTTATATGAAAAGGTATTTATCATTTGAAGATAAAAATTCAATAATATTAAATCATGAAAATAGAATATTAAAATTAGATGAATCTTTTGATAAGTTAAATGAAAAAGAGAAAATTAATGCAATATTTTATGAAGGACAAATATATGATGCATATTCACTATTGATAGATATATTTAAAGAGGCAGGAAAAGAAATAATTATAATAGATAATTACGCGGATAAAAGTATTTTAGACATGATTACGAATTTAAATGTGAGAGTAACTATTGTTACTAGAAAATTTAATTTATTAAAAGATATAGATATAAAAAAATATAATAGGCAATATCATAATTTAAAAGTAATATACAATGATAAGTTTCATGATAGATTCATAATACTTGATAAAAAAGTATTGTATCATTCAGGAGCAAGCTATAAAGATTTAGGTAATAAATGTTTTGCGATTACTAAGATAAAGGATAAAGAGTATTTAGAAACAATAATCAAAAATATAGGAGAAGATTAATGTATGAACAAATAAAATAAATGAAACAGTAAAAAACAATGCATATAAATTACCATAAAGATTTTTTTTATTGATTTTGAATTTACAGACTTGAGGTCGAAATTTTCGACCTCAAGTTTAGAAAATGGTTATGGTGGCAGAAGATATAACCCATATAGATTTTCAGAATGTTTTTTTGTTTTGTTTGCATGAAAAGAATCCGAAAAACTTTTGGTCGAAGATTTCGACCAAAAATATAAAAAATGTGAAAATATGTGAAAAAAGTGTTAAGTTGTAGAAATAAATTTAAATACTTTAAGTCTAAAAAAAATTATGTTATAATTTATAATAGTAGGGTGATTTAAATATGAATAAAAAGGAATTTAAAACTCTTGATGAACAACTTGGAATTTTTAAAAGTAAAGGTCTTACTATAAATGATGAAGAAGAAGCAAGAAATATACTTTTAAAAGAAAATTACTTTTTTATAAATGGTTATAGAAGAGTATTAATGGTTTCATCAAAAGAAAAGAAATTTGTAAAAGGTGCAACCTTTGATGAATTATATGCAATTTTTATGTTTGATAGAGAATTTAGAAATATATTATTTAAAAATTTGCTTATAGTAGAAAATAATATTAAAAGCATAATATCTTATAAATTATCTGTTAAATATGGTTATAAAGAGAAAAATTATTTAAAAGAATCAAATTTTACAACTGACAATAAAGATAAAAGAAGAGTTAGTGATGTAATAAATAAAATGAAAAGACAGATTAGAGTAAATAGTCAAAATCATAGTGCGACTCTTCATTATGTAACAAATTATGGTTATATTCCTTTATGGGTACTTGTAAAAGTGCTGTCATTTGGTTTAATAAATGAACTTTATGGAATACTAAAACCGGAGGATCAAAAAGAAATTGCAGATCTTTATGAAATTGAAATGGAAGATATGGAAGTATATTTATCATTACTTGCAAATTATAGAAATTTGTGTGCACATGAAGATATAGTGTTTGATCATAGAACACAAAAATATATTTCTAATACTAAATATCATAATGAACTAAAAATAAAGCAAGATGAATTTGGTGAATACATAAAAGGAAAAAATGATATATTTGCGTTAATAATAATATTAAAACAAATGCTTACAAAAGATGAATTTATGCATATGATGGATGAAATAAATCTTAAACTTCAAGATTTAACATGGCAAATAAAATCAGTAAAAATTAATAAATTATATGATACATTAGGTTTCCCAGAAAATTATATGGATTTAATAAATATAGAATAGAGGATGATAATATGAAAGATAGAAAAAGGTTATTTAAATATTTTTTAGCTTATGTATTTACAATATTTAGTGCTGTATTTGCAGTTATTATATATTTAAAATATTTTCCAGTAGAGTCAAAAGTAATAACAGAAAAGAAAACAGTTAATGAAACAAAATTAAGTGAAACAGCAATAGAAGATTCAATAGATAAAGCATATGATTCTGTTGTAACTGTAGAAAGCTATAAAAATAATCAAAATATAGGTAGTGGATCAGGATTTGTATATAAAGTAGATGATAATAAAGGTTATATACTTACAAATCATCATGTAATAGATTCTGCAGATAAAATAGAAGTTATTTTATCAGACAATGAAACGGTAGAGGTTAAATTACTTGGTAGTGATGAATATACTGATATAGCTGTTCTTTCAATAGATAAAAGTAAAGTTAAGAAGGTTGCTACTTTAGGCAATAGTGATAATATTAATTTAGGATCAACAGTAATAGCAATTGGTAGCCCTATGGGATCAGATTATAGCGGTTCTATAACAAGAGGTATTATATCTGGTAAAGATAGAATGATAGAATCTAATTCTATAATAGCAAAAGTAATACAAACAGATGCTGCAATAAATCCTGGTAATAGTGGTGGACCACTTGTTAATTTAGCTGGTGAAGTAATAGGTATTACATCTATGAAACTTGCAACAGAAGAAATAGAAGGTATGGGATTTGCAATACCAATAAATGATGTTAAGAACTATGTTACATATCTAGAAAAAGGAGAAGAAATAAAAAGACCATCAATAGGTATATCAGTAATAGAAGCAAGTAATAAATATAGTTTATATAGATATAATATAAATTTAGATAGTAATATAAAATCAGGTGTTGTAATAGTAAAATTAGAAAATGGTTATTCAGCAGAAAAATCAGGATTAAAAGTTGGAGATGTAATAACTAAATTTGATGATAATAAAGTAACTAACATTAGTACACTTAGATATTATTTATACGAACATAAAACAGGTGATACTATTAAAGTAACATATATAAGAGATGGAAAAGAAAGTACACTTGATATGAAATTAATTGAAAAGGACTAGAAAAACTAGTCCTTTTATGTTAGATTATAAGTGGTGAAACATATGAAAAAAATAAAATTTAAATATATTATACTTTTTCTAATTCCAATTTTATTTTTTATTCAATATAATTTAAGAATTGATAATGATTTTTGGTTTACAATTAAAGAAGGGGAGTATGTTATTAACAATGGTTTTCCAAATGTTGTTCCATTTACTATATATGATAATCTAAATTTTATATATCAAAGTTATGGAGCAGGAGTAATATTTTCTTTTATTTATAAATTACTTGGTACATATGGAATATTATTTTTTGTTATATTTATTTTAATTATTATGACATATTTTTATTATAGATTATGTGTGAAAGTATCAAATAATAATGAAAATATCTCAATATTAGTAACAGTAATTACTATGAGTTTATTAGCTGTTAATTATATCACAACAAGACCACAAATATTTACTTATTTAAATTTAATAATTGTACTTTATATCATGGAATTATATTCAAATACAAATAATAGAAAATATTTGTATATATTACCTATAATTTCTTTAATTCAAAGTAATATTCATTGTATGTTTTTCTTTATGCTTATAATATTTATGCTTCCTTATATATTTAATAATTCAAAAGAATATGAGATAAAACCAATATTAGTAACAATGCTATTTATGATTTTAACAGGTTTAATAAATCCATATGGAATAAATAATTTATTATATGTTTTTAATTCATATGGGCAAAACATTTTAGAAAAAACTATTAAGGAATTACAACCATTATCATTTTCAAGCTTATTTGGTAAAATACATATATTTATTATATTAATTATTTATATTTTATATTTTAAATCAAGAAAAAAAATACCTATTAGATATTTGTTATTATTATTTGGTACAACATATCTTGCTTTTGATACATTAAGAGGTGTTTCGTTATTTATAATAGGTTCATTTTTTTCACTTGTATATTTATATAAAGATATACCAAATATTGATATATCAAAATATATACCAAAAATAATAAAAGTCTTAATAGCAATTATTTTAATTATAATTAGTTTAATAATAATATTTATACCAAGAAATTATTATCCAGATGCAAAAGAACCAATTGATTACTTAGTTAATAATTATATAATAAGTGATATAAAATTATATACATCATTTTCTGATGGAAGTTATACTGTGTATAAAGGCATAAAATGTAGTATGGATCCAAGAGCAGAAGTATTTTTAAAGAAAAATAATCATAAATTTGATATTTATAAAGAATATTATGATTTACAAATGGGAATAATTGATTATAATGAGTATTTAAAAAAATATAATTTCACACATTTACTTATAAATAAAAAAGATTATTTATATAATAAATTAGAAAAAAATAGTTATAATTATATAGTTATCAAAGAATATGAAAATTATAAAATATATATTAGAAAAGATTTATTAAATTAACATTTATTTACAGTTATTTTAATAATTAATTGACAATTCAAAATAATAGTTATAAAATAAAAGTATAATTAAATGTTAGGAGGAGAAATCAAATGGGAAATACAGGATTATGTAGCAATACAAATTTATTACAAGTAATACATATTGTTAGAACAGTTATAAATATTTTACAAATTGCAGTTCCAGTAGCACTTATTTTATGGGGAACTTTAGATATTGGTAAAGCTGTTATTGCTGGTGACGAAAAGAAAATGAAAGAGGCACAAAAACCTTTCATTAAAAGAATTGTTTATGCTGTAATCGCATTTTTAGTTCCATTTATAGTTAGTATTGTTATGGGATACGTTGGAAATACTGAATGGAAGAATTGTTGGTCAGCAGCTAAAGATGTTGAAGTTAGTAATGGTACAATTGCAAACGACCCACTATATCAATAAAAATTTAATAAAAAGAGAACAAACATGTTCTTTTTTTTTTCATTTTATGTTATTATATTATTGGGAAAGTAGGTTTATACTATGAAAAATAAAATAACTAAGTTTTTAACAATATTATCAATAATATTTATATCATTTTTTATAAAAAGTAAAAATACATATGCGTTCGAATGCGTTTGGAATTTGAAACCAACATATATAGATTTTAATTATGAAAATGGAACGACAAAAGTAAATAGAATAGTAAATTCTTATGATATAAACGGTCATAATAGTTTATATATACTTGTGTATGATAGTAATAGAGTCGGATCCAATTTTGTTTTAAAACGAAAATTTATTAGTTCAAATAAGATTGATGTTATTGATAAATTTTCATCGACTGATTTTGATAGTGCTGCATTAGTTAATTGGGCTTCCAATGAGAGTTGTCCTAATTATGTAAAAATTTATAAGGGAAAAGGTTTATCAGGAATGGAGGCAAAAATATCAAATTCAGATGAATTTGTAAAATATTTAAAAAATCAATATGATACTTATAGTCCACTAAATGGAGAGGATTTATATGGCAATATTGAACATAAAAGTATGGTTTTTACCAATGTTGGTTCTACTTATCCTACAAAGCATTTGAATGAAATGGTAAATGATAGAGGCACTTCAATAGAAAAGATAAAAGCTTTACAAGTTGATACAGGTAAGAGTGGCATGGATAAATTATATTATGAATCAACTAAGACTGCATGGTATATGTATGCTAATAGCAGGATAGATAAAATTGATTACGCTAATTACGATAATGAATGTACAGAGATCGAAACTTCTAAATTTGGCACAATATCTGCTTGTGTACAAGATGATATAGGTACATTTAAAATTTGGTTTGATACTGTGTCAAGATGGATTTTTGAAGAAGATTATTCTTCATTCAAAAAATATTATAGATATGCAAACACAGGAACATTAACACAAACTCAAATTGATAATAATTTAAATTTGTTTGATGCAGATACAGGGTTGACTGAAAATAAAAGTGAAAAAGATACTCTATTGAAAGACAAATGTTTAGCATTATGCCCTAGAAATGCAACTGCATTAACAAATTGTCAAAGTGGAAGTACATATCAAAAATGTAAATCTGCAACAGATGCATGTAAAAATATAAGTTCGGATTCTGCATATCAGACGTGTTTGAAGGGACGAATGGGAGAAGCAGATTATAATAGTTTCATAAATTCATATAATTCAAGGATGGAGGAACTTGAAAAAGAAGAGTCAGAATATCGACAGACAATAAAAGATGCTTTATCTAGAGTTAGTGCACCAACACTTGATGTGGATTTTGAACCATATGAAGTAACATGTGATGATGTTGCAATATTTCATACATTTTATGTAATACTTGAAATAATGGCTCCGATATTAGTAATTTTATTTGGAACAATAGATTATGCAAAGGCTGTTATAGCATCAGATGTAGAAAAAATGCAAAAAGTAAAGAAGAATTTTCCTAAAAGATTAGGATTACTATTATTATTTATATTTGTACCATTAATTGTAAGCTTTTTAATTGGTGAATTCTCAAGTACTAATTCAAGTTTAATGTATTGTATAATTAATGGCGGATAGGAGGTAAAAAATGGGCGGTTTATTAAGAAAATTAACTATATGGATATGTATTCCAATATATAGATTAATAGTAAGTTTATATTCAATATTTTACAACATCGCTAATACACATTTTTTAAAAGATGATACAATTCAACAACTAAGCGCAAATATATACGTTCTTGTAAGTGTCGTAATGTTATTTGCTTTTTCAATAACAATTTTGTCTGCGATTGTAAATCCTGATTTATTAAATGATAGTAAAAAAGGTGTTGCTGCAGCATTTAAAAGAGCGATAATTGGTTTAGCACTTATGGTTGTTATACCATTTATATTTGATGAAATATATGATGTTCAAGAAAATATTATGGATAATAGTTTAATTGAAAAAATTATTGTTGGTGCTGATTTTAGATGTGATCAAGATGAGGATGGAAATTGTAAAGTCGGTGGTAATGGTGGACAAGTTATTGCGGGAAATTTAATTTCTGCAGTATTATATCCAGATGTTAAAGATGGTGAAACAGTTCAAATTTCTGAAAATATATCAGAAAAATATGAAAAAATGATAACAACTAATATTGAATATATTAGTGCTGTTGCAAAACATATAAATGTGTCTAATGAAGGTGGTAATTCCTTACATAGTGATTTTAACGATGAAGATTATGCCTTTAATTGGGATGGATTAGTTGCAATAATTGCTGGCGGCGCAACTTGCTATATTTTATTATTATTTGCAATTGATATGGCGATAAGAGTATTTAAACTTGCATTTTTAGAGTTAACAGCCCCTATATCTATAGTTGCATATATGGCTAAGGGTGATGAAATATTAAAATCGTGGTTTTCTCAAACTATGAAAACATTTTTAGATGTTTTTGTAAGAATAGCAGCTATTGCATTTTATTTATTTTTGATTAAAAATTTATCAACTTATATGGCTAAGTTTGAAGGAGCAGAGTGGTCGTTCACATTAAAAGTTTTATTAATTGTTGGAATGTTGATATTTGTTAAACAAATTCCTGATTTAATTAATAATATATTTAAAACTAGTATTAGTTTAAAAGGTGGCATTGGAGGCAGACTTGGTGAAATGGCTGTTGTTGGTGAACAAGCTAAGAAGGCATGGGGGGTTGTTTCAAAGGGGATAACAACTGCTGCTGCAACAACTGTTGGACTTGGTGCAGGTGTTGCAACGCTTGGTGCTACAGGAGTTGCATTAGGTGCTGCTGGTGTAGGGCTTGCACATCATGCCTGGAATAAAGGATTTAAATTTAAAGGTAATGAAATTGCTCGTGCTGGAAAAGATACAAAAGTTGGACAAAGATTATCAAAATTTGGACATGGTTTTGGAACTGGATTGAGTTATGCTGGTTCATATTTATCAGGTGGAGATCCATATAATGGTTACAAAAATGTAAAAAAGAAATTTTCAGAAAGTGATTATGGTAAACATCATGAATATGAAGTTAATCTTGCTAATGAAGATAAATTAAAAGATAAAGTTAAAAATTTATTTAAAGAAGCACTACCAGCAAATGTTGTATTTAAGGCAAACAATGACTTAGATACTGCTGCAACACTTGCTCCAAACGCAGGAACTAGTTCTTATGAAAAAATGATAAGAAATAAAAAAATAAAAATCTCGGATGCTTCTAAAGATGCGTTGGTTGATTATAATAAAAAAGAAAATGACTTAATGCTTGCAAACCAAAAAAGTACTACAGCTAATAATTTAAGTCAGTATATATCTGATTCAATTGCTGCTTCATCAAATGGTTCAGAAAAGAAAGCATTATTATCATTTAAAAATCAAATAGAAAATAATAATTATAATTCAAGTAATTTATCGACGGATTTATCTGGTGTTGATAGTTCTGTACAAAGAACAGTCAAATCTTACATAGATGAATTAAAAGATGGATCTGGTATGTTAAATATGAGACAAATTGAGGCTGATAAAACTTCTGCACAAGAAAAATTTGATAAATCATCCGATAAAGTATCAAAGGCAGTAGACAATGCATCTTCAGATACTGAAAAGCAAATTATTAAGCAAGCAAAAGCGTATAGTAAATCAATGAATAAACACAATACGGGAACATTATAAAAAAGGGAGTGTGATACATAGTGAATTATTTAATACCTGCTAATGCAAAAAAAGGTACATTAATATTTGGTTTATTTAATAAATTTGACTTAATATTATTTGGTATTGGTGTAATAGTAACAGTTTTATTGTTAATAATTATTAGTCCTGAAAGTTTGGCAACGGCATTAATTTGCCTTACGCCATTATTTGTTTGTACTTTTTTGGTAGTTCCAATACCTAATTATCATAATGTACTTACACTTATAAAAGAGATAATTAATTTCTATTATGGAAGAAGAAATTATAAATGGGAAGGTTGGTGTTATAAGAATGAATACAAGTAGTGCTTATACTGAAAATTGGATTTCTGTTAAAGAAATAAATAATAATATGATTGTACTTGATAATAAACAAATGGTTACTGGTGTCAAAATACAACCTAGAAATATATTTATACTAGAAGAAAATTATCAAAATAATATTATAGAAGCTTTTAAAACATTTTATAATCTAATTGATTATGAATTTTGGTTAATAATTGCAGATAGACCTGTTGATATTAATTTATATATATCTCAATTACAATTGCAACTAAATAATACTCAAAGTCCAGTTTATAGAAAGTTAATAATGGATGATATATCAAAAGCAGAAATGTTTATGAATAATGGTATTGTTGATACTGAATACTTTATATTATTTAAAGAAAAGGATAATGATGCAATACAAAAGAAAATAAGAAATCTTATAAATAATTTAGCGAATTGTGGTTTAATTGCATCACAAACATCTAATGAAGATTTAAGAACAATTTTAGATAATTTCTTAAATGGTGGTGCGAAATTTCAAAGTGGGACGGTGATTGCAAATGGGGATTAAAAAAGAATTAGCTCCAAAAGGAATGACATTTAATTCTTCTGATTTTATAATTAGTGATAAGTATGCAACTATATTAACTGTGCTTTCTTATCCAAAGTATATAACTCATGGATATTTATCAAGTTTAACATCTGGTATGGCTGGTGTTAAAATAGTAATTAAACATATTCCCGTAGCATTTGAAGTTGTTTCAAAAATGCTTAATAAACAATTACTTGATTTAAATGAAAGATATCAAAAAGAATCAGATCCTACTTATCAAGAGAGAATTAGACAAGATTATGAATCATTAGAAAATTTTATAAAGGTTATTACAACAAATCAATCTAAGGTATTTGATTTTCAATTACATATAATGATAACTGCTGATACAAAAGAGGAACTTGAAAGAACTAAAATTCAATTAAAATCAACTTTAGAAGCAATGGAAATGAGAGCAGTTCCTTTAAGATTTGAACAAGAAAAAGTTTTAAAGTCTTGTTTACCAATATTTGAAAAACAAGATATTGAAGATAGAATTGGTACACCAATTCCTTCACCAACACTAGCAGCTATGTATCCTTTTGTATTTGATAGTATCAAGGATCAAGGATTATCATGTTTGCTTGGTGTAGATTTCTCTGGTGGTATAATATTATTTAATCAATTCTTATATCAAATAAAAAAAGAACATAATAGAAATAATGCTAATATGATTATTTTAGGTAATTCTGGTAGTGGTAAATCTACTGCTGGTAAATTACTTTTAAGATCACATGTTAGAAATGGTTATAAGATTATTGCTATAGATCCTGAAGGTGAACTTGAACCAATGGCAAGACTTTATAACGGTGATTTTATAGATTTAGGTAGAGGTGGAGAATTTGGTATGATTAATCCACTTGAAATAGTACCTGATGCAGATGATGAAGAATCACAAAGAGGTGTTGGATATGCTGTTTTAACAAAAACACTTCAGACATTAAAAGCATTTATGAAATATTATGATCCATCTATTGAAGAAGATGTACTTACTTTATTTAATGAAGTTGTTGTTGAAACATACCAAAGATTTAATATAAATGTTAAAACTGATTTTACAAAATTAACTTCTGCAGATTTTCCAACATTTAGTGATGTTTATACAACTATAAGAGGAAGAATATTATCTTATGGTGAGGCAACTAGAGAAAGAGATATAATGGAAAAACTTGAAATAAAAGTTAGACCTCTTATTTCTGGAGGATTAGAACATTATTTCAATGGACATACAACAATAAGTCCAAGATCAAACTTTATTGTATTTAACATAAGAGAGTTAATTAATGCTGAAAAAAATATTAAGAATGCTTTATTCTTTAATATATTAAAATATGCTTGGGGACTATGTCTTGATGCAAGTGAAAATACTGTACTTCAAGTAGATGAAGCTCATATCTTACTTGCTAATGACAATACTCTTGGTGCAGATTTCTTAGCACAAGTACAAAGAAGAGCACGTAAATATAACACTGGTACAATAGTTATTACACAGCAACCAAGTGACTTTGCAGCACCTGATGTATTAATGCAAGGTAAGGCAATATTTGATAATGCTTCATATTATCTAGTTATGGGTCTTAAAAAACAAGCTGTTGAAGATTTATCTTCACTAATAGATTTAAATGATAATGAAAAAGAAAATATTAAACGTTATAATCAAGGTGATGCATTATTTGTATGTGGAAGTAAACGTATGCAAATAAGTGTAATTGCAACTGATGCAGAACTTGATTCATTTGGAACAAGAGGCGGATTATAATAAAAAATAGGTGGTAAAAATGAAGGACGATTTTGAAAATGTTGAAATTGACAATTCGGATGATTTTGCTGAAGAATTAACTGAACCTTCAGCACCTTCATCAGATTTTAATGAATCTGGAACTAGCGGAATTGATGAATCTGGTAGTTCTTTTGCCGGTGAAACAAATAGTGATGTATCAAATGTATCTGATGCAGATATAGAAAGATTAAATGATTCTAAAAATAAAAATTATACTAAGGCAGATAGTGGAAAAGAAGCTTTTGATAGAAAAGTTAATAATAAAAATTATTACAAAGATGAATTAAATAATGCAAAAGATAGAAAAGAAACTGCTAAAAATAATTTAAAAAAAGCATCAGATAATAAAGATCAAACAAAAGATAGATTAAATCAAGCAAGACAAAGAAGAAATTCTATTCCAAGAGGACAAAGAACTAGTTCTGATAAGGAAGAATATAAAAATGCTAAATCAGAAGCTAAAGAAGCAAAAGCAAATGAGAAAAAAGAAAAAAATAATTTAAAAGATGCTAAAAAAGATATTTTTAATGCCAAAAAAGATAATTTAAAATCTAAAGCATATCAAGCAAGGCATCCTATAGAAGCTGCTAAGAGTACTGCTGAGGCTGCTGTAAAAACAGCTGCCAAAAAGGTAGCAAAAAAAATATTGATTGCAATTGCCCCATATGTTGGAGGTTTGATTTTAGGTTTTGCACTTGCATTTTTTGTAATAGAATTAATACTAGGTCCATTAATGGAAGTTTGGGGTAATATAGATGAAGCTATTACTAAGACTGCTGATTTTAGTGAAAAAGTAACCAACTTTTATAACGGATATGGATTCCAGGATTCAAAAGAAGCTTTTTATGATGAATTAGATGATTTGTGCGATAGATATGGTTGCTCAAATGATGGAACCGGTATGGATGTACCTCTTATTTTGGCAACATTGTTTTATACAGAAGGTATGGGATATGATACTGAATATGGTGAAATAGAAGGTACAGATGCAATAGATGGTTCTATGAATTCGGAATCTACAAATAGTGGTGTGTTTGCTGCAGTAAGAAGTTATGCTAAAAGTAAATTTGATGAAGCACAGCAAACTGTTGATTCAAATGGTCTTGTGTATAATTCTGGCAAGATATATAGGTTGCGAAAACTTGCAAGAAATCAGTTTCATACAGATGCCTTTGGTTTAGCTACAAGATCTGGTGAACCTAAAAAAGCAACACTAACTGAATTTTTATCTGAATATGGTAAAACAATTGGTAGCGATATGCTAGATGTTCTTGAAAGATTTGCAGGAGCGGCTTTTAATGCAATAATGGCTCCCTTTAAAGAATTATGGGCATTTGTTCTTGGATCAGATTATTCGGGTTCATTCTTTGAAGAGTCTGGTGAGGCAACAGAGGAATTTGGTCACTCGGTTTTGCAGGTAATTGGAGATATATTTTATGGAATTGCTGATATAACTGATGTTAAACTAGGAGTGGGACATATATATGTTTATTATTATGATTCATATGAGTTTGAAGAAGACAATTACAAAAACTATTTAATGAAATATTATTTTGAATATATTCCTGAGTTTAGAAGTATGTTAGGTGGTCTTACAGGCGAAGCAAGAGAACAAAAAAAGAAATATATATATGAAGATATAGTATCAAATAAAAATTTATTTAAAGATATATTTTTACAATATATTGATTCTGATAGTGAAGGATATGCTGATAGTTGTTTAGGAGCAATTGATGCAAATCTAGTATCTGAACTTCAAAAACCTGTAAATATACCAGATGGAACAACGGTTTCTTTTGGTGAAAATAATTCTTTTGGTGTAACTTCTGTTGGATTCCATGGGGGTGTTGATTTAAATTCATCTACTGCAGGTGTTTCAGCAGGAACTGATGTATTTGCTATTGCAAATGGTGTTGTTGATAGTGTTGGAACAAGTGGAAGTTCAAACCAAAGTTCATCATCAATATCAAATTATTTATTTATAGGTGATTCAAGATATGTAGGAATTAAAAGTAATCTTGAAGGTTTAGGTCAAAATAACACAGTAGCGGCTGTTACAAGCTCTACTCCGGCACAGTGGGAGAGTGTAGCAAGTAATGGTAGTGGTACGGTACTAGGAACAAAAATTACTTTGCCTAGTACTGCGAATGGTATATCAGTTATGTTAGGTGTAAATAATGTTAGTCAGACTTCAAATATGCAAAATATGTTAAATAGTCTTCATACAAGATATCCAAGTGCTCAAATATATGTTAATAGTGTATATCATGTCGGAACTAAATATAGTGGTTCTGTTACAAATGCTATGATAGATAGCTTTAATCAAACTATGAGTTCTTGGTGTTCATCGAATTCTTGGGCAACATATGTTGATGTAACTAGTGGCTTAAATGATTCGAATGGTTATGTTAAAACAGAATATATGGATGGTGCTGGTCTTCATGCAACTGGAAATGGTAAAACAATTCTTGTTAATAATATAAAAAATGCTATTGGTGGTTCAGTGAATGATACATATGGATCTTGGGTTAAGATAAAACATAATATTGTTATTGGTAATAATGAATATAATTTTTACTCAGTATATAATAATTTAGATTCAGTAACACTTACAAAAGGTGCTAATGTATCAAAAGGTACTAAAATTGGAGTGATTGGTGCTTCATCTAATCCAGGATTACATTTTGAATTTCATAATGATCAGGATTCGGCTATTGATCCAACTAATTTATTTATTCAATGTTCTTCTGGAGGTATATTTGCTGGTTCAAATAATGAAGAAGCAGTTTGGAACTATTTAGTAGGTTTAGGATATCCTAAAACTGCTGTTGCGGGTATAATGGGAAATATGTATACTGAATCTGCGGCAACATTTGATGGTAGAGTCTTACAAGGTGATACATCTGGTAATGGTAGTGTTACAGAAAAAAGTATTACTTATACCGATAATGTAGATAAAGGGTCTATAAATCGTACTTCATTTTCTAAAAATGGACCAAATGGTGGAGGATATGGTATTGTCCAGTGGACTTATTATACATTAAAAGAAGGATTGTATGATTATGCAAAAACTGAAAGAAAATTATCTATTGGTGATACTGCAATGCAAATAGATTATCTTAATAGAATACTTCCAACCCAGTTTAGTGATTTATATAATACATTGCAAAATCCTAATGTTAGTGTTGATTCTGCTACAAAAGCGTTTATGCTTAAGTTTGAACGTCCTGCAGATCAATCAATAAGTGCTCAGAATTCAAGAGTATCGAATGCAAATCAAATTTATAATAGATATGCAAACCAATAATTAAATAAGTATTTCAAAATACTTATTTTTTTGTTATAATATAGTAAATTGATAAGAAGGAAGAGATTTTATGAAATTAAAGTTTAGGGCAGAAAAAAAAGATGTAATAGCATTTGCAGTAATATCTGTTTTTATGCTTTATTTAGTATGTTTATGTGTACTTAATTTCTCATTTATTATAAATGAAGGTACACCTTGGGGATTAAATCCATTTTTAGCGTTTACTCCAAAATATATTGGTGTAACAATAATGCTTTGGATTGCTTCTATTGCATTTTTATTTGCAAGTACATCATCATATTTCTTTACTAGAGAAAAAGGTTTTGGTTATACTAGTGAGAAAAAAGAAGATGGTTATGCTAGATGGGCAAAAGAGGGAGAAATAAAAAAAGCCAAAGGTGTTGTAAGAGTTCCATATGTTGAAAAAGAGTCAAAAGCAGGTGGTACACCTTTAGTATATGATAAGGAAGCTGCTTATGTAGATAATGGTGAAAGTCATACACTTGTTATTGGTGCGACAGGTTCAGGTAAAACTCAGGGTATAATTAATCCAACTGTTCAAATGCTTATAAAGGGTAGAGAATCAATGATTATATCTGACCCTAAAGGTGAAATATATCACGATAATTCTGGAATAATGAGAGAACTTGGTTATCAAATTATAATACTTAATTTCCGTGATCCACAAAAAGGTAACTGTTGGAATCCTTATCATTTACCATACAAATATCAAAAGGAAGGTAATTTTGATAAAGCAAACGAATTATTAAATGACTTATCACTTAATATAGTTGTTGATGGTCAAGGAAATGATCCATTCTGGCAGAATTCAGCTGCAAGTTATTTAACAGGTTTATCACTTGCTTTATTTGAGGATGCTCCAGAAGAAGAAATAAATATAAATAGTGTTAATTTAATGATGACAACTGGTGAAGATAAGTATGGTGCATCAAATTATTTAAAAGAATATTTTCATGCTAAAGATCCAGCTTCCCCTGCATGTGTAAATGCTTTAGGTACAGTAGATGCTCCTAATGAAACAAAAGGTGGTGTTGTATCTGTATTAAAAGATAAAGTTAAGACATTAGCTGTTACTAAAAACTTATCTGAAATGCTTTCTAAGAGTGATTTTGATATGGACAGTATAGGTGAAAAGCCAACAGCTGTATTTATGATTATACAAGATGAAAAAACAACATACCATTCACTTGCTACTATATTTGTTAAGCAATGTTATGAAGCTTTAATAAATGTTGCACAACAACATGGTGGAAAACTTCCAGTTAGAACAAACTTCTTACTTGATGAGTTTGCTAACATGCCTAAGTTTAAAGATATTACAACAATGGTTACTGCTGCTCGTTCAAGACAAATTAGATTTACATTTATCATCCAGAATTTTGCACAGTTAAAACAAAATTATGGTGATCATGATGCCGAAACTATTCGTGGTAACTGTGGTAACTTAATATATTTATTAACAGGTGAATTATCAGCTTTGGAAGAAATTAGTAAATTATGTGGTGATAAGCTTGTTAGAGTTGGTAAAGATAAAAAGGAGGAAACAAGACCTCTTGTAACTGTATCAGAACTTCAAAGAATGAAGCCTGATGAAATCATATTAATTAAACAAAGATGTGCCCCTTTTAGAGGCAAACTAAAAATGGATTGGGATACTGATTTTGGTTTTGGTAAAGGTACAGATCACTATGGTAAAAATGTTATTTATCCACAAAGAGAAATGACACCAATAAAAACTTTTGATATAAAGGAATTTGTAAGAAAACAAAAACAAGAAAAGCTTCAAAACGCAGGTCTTGATGGTAATTCTTCTTCACCAGTGGGTGGCGGTTCACCTTTTGGTATGAATCCTTTTGGTGGTGGTATGCCAGGTATGGGTTCAGATATGGATATAGATAAAATGATAAAAGAAATTGATGCTAAAATTGCTGAACTTGAAAAAGAAGAGGAAGAAGAAAAGAAAAAACAGGAAGCAGAAAAAAATAAAAAAATAGAATCTAAAGAAGAAGTAATTAATAATTCAGAAGAAAAAAATATAGATAAACCTGCATCAGAACCAGAACCTGTTAAGAGTAATAGTGAAGAAGAAAAATTATTTGATACAAGAAATATATCAACTGATCCAAATGTAAATGAGATTATTCATAGTAATATGGTTGATTTTGAAAACTTTAAAATAAAAGATGATAAAGAAAAAATGGATAATGAAAATAAAGAAGAACCAAAAAATAATGTCAAAAAAGATAATGATTCTGATTATGATGATTTCTTTGATGATTTCTTCTTTGAAGAATAAAAAATGCACAATCATTGTGCAAAATAGTGTCTAAAAAAAGTAAAAATGCACAAAATATTGAAAATATTGTGCATTTTTTTCTTTAGGCTATTGATATAGTTATAAAATAAATATTTTCATATTATATAGTGGACTGGTGGAAATATGAAAAATATAAAAGCATGTGATTTAAAACCAGAATACAATATAATTGATTTAAGAACAAAAGGTGCATATATGAAAGGACATATATATAATTCAAAAAATATTGATATGAATAATTTAACAGATATGCCTAATATGTATTTGGATAAAGATAAAACATATTACATATATTGTACAGAAGGATTTAAAAGTAAAAGATGCTGTAAATTTCTTGAAGTAATGGGATATGATGTAGTTAATGTAATAGATGGGTATGAAGGTTTTATATAAAAAATAAGTTAAGTTTAAAAAACTTATTTTTTTTGTATTAAAAATGGTTTATAATATTAAAGGAGGATAACATGGAAACATTTTTAACAGAATTAATTAGTAAAGCAACAGATTTAATGGGTAGTCTTGGATTTATATCAGGATTTTTGCTTATTATATTTGAATCAATGATACCTGTTTTACCACTTGCTGTTTTTATAGCACTTAATATTATGACTTTTGGGTCATTATTTGGTTTTATATTATCTTGGGTAGCAACAGTTACTGGTTGTATGATTTCATTTTATTTATGTAGAAAACTACGTAATAAATTTGAAAAGAAATATGGAAATAACGAAAAAGTTAAGAAATTTAAAAAATATATTAATAAATTATCGTATAGCAATTTAGTTATATTAATTGCTTTACCATTTACACCTGCATTTGCGGTTAATATAGCCGCAGGTTTAACAGATATAGATGCTAAAAAATTTTTTTCAGCTCTTATGATAGGTAAATTACCGATGGTTTATTTTTGGGGATTTATAGGAAAAAGTTTACTTGAAAGTATAACAGATCCATATACAATTGCGCAGGTCGTATTTATGGTTTTAATTGCGTATTTAGTAAGCAGGCTTGCAAATAAATTTATAAAATAGGAGGTACAAAATATGGAATATATAATAATTGGAATACTTATTTTACTTGTTGTACTTGTAACAATAAGTTTATTTAAAAATATTAATGAAGGAAATATTACTGAAAGACTTGGTAAACTCGAAAATAATGTAACAAGAGATCTTTATGATTTTAAAAATGATATTAATAAAAATCTTAATGAAGATATTAATGCATTAAATGATAAGATAGAACTAAGATTAAACATGATAAATGATAAAGTAAATGAAAGACTAGATGAAAATTTTGAGAAAACTAATAAAACATTTACATCAGTACTTGAAAGATTAAGTAAAATAGATGAAGCTCAAAAGAAAATAGATACTTTGTCTAATGATATAGTTTCACTTCAAGGAATATTAACTGATAAAAAGAGTAGAGGTATATATGGTGAAGTAAATTTAAAACACATTTTATCTAGTGTATTTGGTGAAAAGAATGATAAGATTTATCGTCTTCAATATACTCTTCCAAATAGTACAATAGTAGATGCAGCATTATTCGCACCAGAACCACTTGGTCTTGTTGGAATTGATTCAAAGTTTCCTCTAGAACATTACAGAATAATGGTTGATAAAAGATATAGTGTATCTGATAGAGAAACAGCTGCTAAACTATTTAAAAGTGATGTTAAAAAACATATTGATGCAATAGCTAGTAAATATATTATAGAGGGTGTAACAAGTGATCAAGCAATAATGTTTTTACCTGCAGAAGCAATATTTGCAGAACTTAATGCATATCATAGTGATATAATTGAATATGCTTATAAAAAAAGGGTATGGATAACTTCTCCAACAACGTTAATGAGTACGCTTACTACTATTGAGGTAATTATTAAAAATGAAGAAAGAGATAAATATGCTAAAGTAATAAGAGATGAATTATCAAAACTATCTATTGAGTTTGGTAGATATAAAGAAAGATGGGACAAGCTTTCTAGAAGTATTCAAACAGTCAATAAAGATATTGAAGATATACATACAACAACAGAGAAAATTACTAAAAGGTTTAATAGTATAAATAGTGTAGAATTAGATGATAAAAATTTTATTGAATAAAAAAACATCAAATGATGTTTTTTTAAAATACTAAAAATGTAATTATTCCAACTATAAAACAATATATTGAAAAGTAAATTAATTTACCTTTTTTCATAATATCAATAAATAGTTTTGCTGCAAAATATGTTACAATACCAGCTGCAATCATACTTACTAAATAAGGGATTGCAAGAGTTCCAATATTACCAGCAGTAACAAGATCTTTAACACCAAGTACCATACTTGCTACACTTATTGGAATATAAAGCATAAATGAATAGTTAAGAGCAGTTTCTCTTGTTAGATTAGATTTCATACCTCCAACAACAGTTGCTCCACTTCTACTTATTCCAGGAAGAAGTGCTATTACCTGAAAACATCCAATTTTAAGTGCATCTAAGTAAGTCATATCCTTTTTTTCTTTTTTTCCTTTTATATCTTTAATCATAAATAATAGTATAGATGTGATTATAAGCATTAAACCTACTAGTTTTGTTGTAAAGTATTCTTCAATAAAGTCTTTTACAAATAAACCTAAAAGTGCCGCAGGTATAGTACCTACAACTATAAGCCATGCATATTTATAATTAGTACTATATTTTTTTTCTTTAGTTTTAATATACATAAAGAAATCTTTAATAATACTTATTATTTCCTTTCTATACAGAATTAAGATTGCGATAAGTGAACCAAAATTAACAATGATTTCAAAATTCATATCACTTAATACTTCACTATTGAATAGAGATTTAAATATTCTTAAATGTCCACTAGATGAAATAGGAAGTGGTTCTGTGAAACCTTGTATTATCCCCAGAATTAAATATTTTAATAATAACATTTTATTCACCTCATAATAATTATATAATAAATTTCAAAAATAATAAATAAAATTATAACAGGTGATCAATTTGTCTATAAAATTTTTAATATTTTTATTTGGTTTTGGTCTTACAGTTATTGGTTTATCATATATAGTAATATATTTAAATTTATTAAGTATTGGGTATAATTTTTTAGAATATGTTAATTTTATTATTAGACGTATTGAATGTTTAAATTTTGTGTTTGGAGTAATTTTTATGATTATAAGTACATTTATAGGAGGAAAAGAAAATGAATTATATTTATGATATAACATTAAATTTTAACAAAAATAATTTATATGAATTTTATGAATGGAAAGATGAAGATGAAGTAGAATTTATTTTAAAAATACCTGTATTTAAAGTAAGTTATGAAGATTTTATTAGTATAAAAAATAATGATATTATTGTAAGCAAAAATTTTTTAAATTTAATTTTAGATAAAACTGAAGTATATGCGCCTAATTCAATTAAAATAATTAAGTATTCATGTATTTTTGCTTGTGAAAAAAGTGTAGTTGCATTAGAGTTTGATTCAGATGGAAAAAGTTATATGAAAAGCAATATAAGTGTTGATGAAGAAGAGGAAATACTCGATTATATTTCTGATATTAAATATTCTATAATTGATTATAAGGTAACAAATAAAAAAAATAATAAGCTAAATTTTTGTACAAGAGAAGAAAGAGAAACTCAAAAATATTTATTAAATAAACTAGAAAAAATGTTAAAAAATAATGAGGATTCTAAACTTAAATATATATTTTATGAAATTTATAATGAAAAAACAGATGATGTAGATAGAATATATAGTAAACTTATAAATATAACAAAAAATAAGGATAGTAAGTTTATAAAATTGAAGAATTTAATATATTTAATAGAAAATAAGAAAATTGTGAGTAATAACTCATAATTTTTTTGTATTTTATTGATTTTATTTAAAAAAAATGGTTTAATTATTATAAGAAATAATAATACGGAGGTTCATATGGAAACTATAAAAAAATTTATATATAAATATAGAATTGTATTATCAGTTTTTGCATTTTTAATATTATCATTTGGTATATATTTATTTGTAACTGCAGAAGAAGATCCTTTTGCTAATCAAATTGAAGTAAAAAATGCAAAAGTATCTGTTATAGATGGTACACCAAATAAAGATGGTAATTTTGATTCTAATGATGAAGAAGGAAATGATTCATCTGATAGTAATGGAATTGTAAGAAATTTTGATTCGGTAGAATATGATATATCTTATAATCTTGATTATAAAGAAGATTCTAGTTTAGATGAAAAACCTACAGATCCACAACGTCATGTTATAGTTGATTTTCTTTTACCATCAGATATAACAGCAGATGTATCTGAAAAAGGTGATTCATCAACTGCAACTGCAGCATCACAACGTGAGAATATTACAATAGATGGTAAAAATTATAATTATTATATGTTTGATATACCTGATTCAATTTTAACTGATAAAAATACAGCTAGAATAAATGTTTCTAATATAAATTCAAAAAATAATCAAACAATTGATCCACTTATAAGAGTTAGAGAATCAACAGATGAAAATCATAAAGTTTATACAGATGATTCAGACATATCTGATAGCCTAAGTGTTAAAGAAGTAACAGTAACTGCAAAAGAAGCATGGAATTTAAAATTATATAACGGTGTTGTTAAAGGAAAAGAAGTTGGTAGCGCTTCATTACCAGTTGGTATTGCTATATATTTACCATTTGATTCTAATAAGGGAATATTTGGATTACAAGTTCCTTCACAAATATCTTTTGAAGTAAATATTTCTTCTGATTTAGCAATCTCAAGAGTATTAGATACTCCTACTGTTGGAAATTATAATAGTGATGGTGAATATGTAATTGCAGAGCTTCCTTATTCATATGATGGTAATAAAAATGGTAATTCTGGTATTGAAAAAGTAAATGATAATACATACAAAATAACAATAAAAAATTTAATGTATCATGATAAAACAATTAATTTAGGTACAGAAGATAAGCCGGTTAATGTAAATTATGTATCAACAAAACAATTAATTATTAACACTGAAAGAACAGATTTTACAAATAAGAGTAATATTAATTATACAATATCAGCAAATGGTGAGAGTATAACTATGTTAGATAATTATGTCCCTTTTGTAGGGGATTATCTATCAAAAGTTGATTTTATTAATTCAAATAATATTCAAACATCTGAAATAACAGATAAACCAGTTACTACATTACCAAATTCTGCATTTTATAACTATAATGAAGAATTTTATATACAAGATACAATAAATTATGGGCTTAATGTAGGTGATGATTTACCAAATGGAATCACAAACTATTTAAAAATAGATAATACAGCAATAAAAATTATAAATATAAATAATTTATCAGATGAAAGTAAAGATTATTATATTAACTTTAGTGATAAGGATAAAAATCGTGAGTATGAATTAAATTATGGTATTGGTGAATGGAATGCAAATTATTTTAAAGTTAAAAGTGATGCACCAAGTTATTGTCCAACTAATTTATCAAAATTATCAAAAGAAGAATTAATGAATTATTATGGTGGGCCATGTATAGAAGAAAATTCATCTGTTAAATGGTATGAATCAATAAATGAAGCAACAATTGCAGATAGTAGTAATGGTGATAAAATAATTCTTGTTAGATTAAATGTTTCAAGTACATACAAAACAGGTGTTACAACAACTCTTAGATTTAAAGCACAAGTTAAAAATAACACAAATTTAGTTGGTAATTCATATCAAGTTGTCTCTCGTGGATTTACAGACTGGGAACAAGATGGTAATAAAGAAAGATTTTATATGTATGAATCAGGAAAAAATGAAATACCAGTTAATTTATCTAAACAAACAAGTGATATGACATATAGTAAAACATTATATGATAATGTAATGTATAAAGTATCAAAAGAAGAAAGTCCAAAAAGCAAATATGGTAATAGTATTATTGTAACAGGATTAAAAGCATCAATAGATGATATAACAGTTCTTGATAAAAATAATTCAGAGAAAAATGAAATATATTCTGGACAAAATGATCCAATGGAAATTCAAATAAGACCAGTAATATATAAGTCAGATATGAATGCTGAAATATCAGGTGCTACAGTAAGTGTTACACTTCCAACAACTATGACAGTTGCAGTATTAAAGGGAGATAAAAAACCAATAGGTAACGCTTATAAAACTACAGATGCTAATGGTAAAAGTTATTTAACTTATACATATAGCTATAGTGCAGAGGAAATAAAAAAAGAAGGTGTTTCAGCCGCAGGAACTATACCAGTATTAAAAATTCATGCTTATGTAGCTATTAATACTTTGGATAATACTGCTGCTAATATAAAAGCGGTAATAACAGGTAAGGTAAAACCTAATACAAATGCAACACTTGAAATTCCAGTAAATACACCAGAAAGTTTAAGAACAAATACAAAAGAAATAATTTTAAGAAATACAAATGATATTACAGCGCTAGGTTCTGCTGGTCTTAATTATATTGAGGCAAATGGAAGTTATGGTTATAATATGAAGGCTACAAATCTTGTAGCAGATAGTGCTAACTTAGAATTATTAAATATACTTCCTTATAATGGTGATGGTGTTGGTTCATCATATGGATCAACTTATAGTGGAACTATTGGTGTTTCTATATATAATACATTACCAGCAGGTTATGAAGCATATTATACAAAGGATAATCCTAAAACAATATTAAATAATGAAATGAAAAATTCAAATTCTGTTAATTGGACAAAATGGACAAACTATACTTTTGTAACTAATGATGTTACTGCAATAAAAATTGTTTCATCAAATCCAATTCAAAAGGGAAGTTATTTCGTAGGTGAAACCGGAATAAATATTGTAATAACAACAAAAGGTAATAAAGAATTAGATACATATAATAATAATTTCTATATGTTACATAAAAATAGTTTAATTTGTAAGGATGAAGATGCAAATGAAAATGAATGTACATCTACTGAAATAGGTACAAGAGTATATAGCTCAAATGTTTCAACAGTTTCTGTATATAATAGAACAATATCAGGTTATGTATTTGAAGATCAAAATTATGATGGAATATATTCTAATAAAGAACCAAGATTATCAGATATTATAGTTCAATTATATAGAACATCTTCAAATGTAACAGATTATAAAAAGCCATTAGAAGTTATAAGTGATAGTGATGAATTGGTTGAAGAAACTATAACAGATTTAAAAGGCGCTTATAAATTTAAGGCATTAACATCTGGTAATTATTATGTTAAATATACATTTGATTGTGATAAATACACTGTAACAGAAAAAAATAAACAAGATCCTACAAGTAAAGGAGATTTATCTTCAGTAGATTCTGATGCAGATATGTTAAACGATGGAACATGCGCAGCAGTATCTAATATAGTTAAGTTAGATAACGATATAGTTGCGGCATCAAATATCGATTTAGGTTTAAGAGTAAGACAAGATTTTGATATTAAAATGAATAAATATATAACAAATGTAACAGTAACATCTAATAAAGGTGTTCAATCATATGATTATGAAAAACAAAATAAAGTTAAAATAGATGTTAAAAACTTAAAAAATACATCATTTAGAGTAAGTTATTTGATTGAACTTGAAAATTCAAGATATTTCCCAGGTACAATTGGAAATATTATAGAAACAATACCAGAAGGTATGACATTTAATCCAAATCTACCAGAAAATGATGGATGGTATGAAAGTGAAGGTAATTTATATTATAAAGACCTTAATAAAACAATGATTATGCCTGGTGAAAAATATTATATAACAATCGTATTAGATTTAGTTACAAATAATGGTGGAGATTATATAAATTTTGTTGCAGCAACAGATTTAAAAATAAAACCAATTATTACTAATTTCTTAGAAACAGTCGATGATGATGAATATACAATTATAGATAATGAGGTTACAGAAGATGAAATGGAAGAAGGAGGATATGACAATGAATAAAAAATTAAGATTATTTATTATATTATTTATTTCAATTATTATCTTCTTTCCATTTAAAAATGTTTCAGCATGGGAATATAATACAAAATGGGTTAAATTATCAACATTTACTACTGCACCTGGTGGTGTATATAATATAAGTGGTACTGTTTCACATAAATTTTATCAATATACATGGCTTAATATACATGAAGTTTATCAAGGAAATGACTATTATCATGGTTACTGTTTACATGCCGGAAAGTTTGTTGACAATGTTGGATCAATAGTTTATGAACATAGTGGTTTTGGAGATTTATATAGTACAACAACAGGACAAACACTATCTGCATCACAGCAAGAACTTTTAAAAAATATATTAGCGAGTGGATATCAAAACGGAAATAGAGATATCATTGGTTCTATTGTAGTTCCTTCATCAACTAAATATTCTTCATGTGTTGATGCAAATGTATGTAGAAAGGTATTGGTAACACAAATACTCGTATGGGAAGTAATGGAAAATGCTAGACATAATTATAATTATGATCCACAAAATGGTGTACCTAATAATACATATAATTACGTTTCAAGTGATCCTGCTCTTCTATCAATATATAAGAATATTCTAGATCAAGCTCGTGATTTATCAGGAGAAGGTAATGTTCCAGCAGCATTTGGACAAACATTTACTTTATCTTGGAATGATTCGACTAAACAATATGAATCAGAAGGTATTGATGTTGGTTCATACAATATAGATATATCATCACTTCCAAGTGGTGTATCAATATCTGATAAAAATGGTGGTAAAGTTCAATTTTATTCAAAAAATACAATTGAAAATCCTGCAAGTATAAAATTTAAATTATTAAAAGGTACTACAGTTGCAGGTAGTTCATCATTTAGATGGTTTAGATTTGCTACTGCTGGATTACAAGATGTATTAATGGGTAACTATCAAAAAGTATTTGAAAGATCATTAAAAATAAAAACAGAGGAAGGCAAATTTAAAGTTGTAAAAAAGGATAAAGATACAGGAACAGATTTAAAGGGAGCAAAATTTAATGTATTTAAATGTACTAATACAACTGGAGATTGTGACTTAAAAAATGTCGCTTATACAATTGATTTATCAAATAATTCTACTTCTAAAGAATATAAATTATTAAAAACAGGTTATTATTTATTTAGAGAAACACAAACACCACCAGGATATGAAAAAATAGGAGATTTTTATGTTCTATTTAGTATAAAAAATGGTAAAACAGTTGTAGGTGTTCCTGAAGCTAATAAAAGCAGTGTAAAACCTGGCTCTGAAAATGAGATAGCACTTGTAAATATTTATAATGAAAGTAAAAAATATTCTATTAATAAAATTGATGGAACAACTAAGGAAGTAGTGAAGGGAACTCATTTTAGAATAAAAGATTCTAATGGTAATTATATTAAATTTAAAAAATTAAATAGTGGAAGTTATGTTTATTCATCTAGTGGAGATGTAAATACATTATATGATGCAAATAAAAGTACATATGTATTTGCACTTTTACCTAAAGGTGAATATATAATTGAAGAAACAGGAGTTGTATATCCATATACACTTTCTAGTACCAAAGAAGAAAGAGAAACAAAAATAAAAATAGATACTAATTATGATTTATTCGTATATAATTATACTACTAAAAAATATGAAAGAGCATCAAATGCATCTGTAACTGTTAATAATTATAAAACAAAGGTTGAGATTATTAAAAAAGGTAAGAATAATGTAAAATTACCAGGTGTAACTTTTGAATTATATAACAGTGATAAGTCAAAGCAAATTAATTTGACTAAAACAGGTGAAGGAATATATCAATATCCAGAAGGTGGAACAGGAACACCAATTCAATTAATTACAAATTCATCTGGTAAAATAACAATTAATTATTTACCAGTTGGAACATATTATTTAAAAGAAGTTAAAACTGTGGATGGATATGTGATTGATCCAACTGTTGAATGGAAAGAAATTAAAGTTGTAGTAACAAGAAGTGGACAAACATCTCCAGCTCAGATATTAGAGTGGCCAAATGCAAAAGGAGAGTTCTGTTTCTATAAAATAGATGAAGATGGTAACTATTTAACTGATGGTAAGTTTAAAATACAAGTATATAATGAAAAAAATTCAACATATGAAGATGTATCATTAATATTCCATGAAAAGGAAAATAATTATACATTTGATAAAACTGGTAAAAGTGATATATATACATTTTCACCAGTTGCGAATGGTGAAACTTGCTTTGTAGACGTAAATGCTAAAGGAAAGTACAGAGTGGTTGAAATAGAAGCACCAGAAGGATTTGTACTTCCAAAGGTAAGTGAAACAAATGCTGATTTTGTTGTTAATGAAAATGGTTATGTAGTTGGAACAACAACAATTATTAATAAAAAAGTTACTGTTGGTGAAGGTGCAGAAGCACAAGCAGAATTAATTATTAACATTTCAACAGGACAACAAAGAATTAGATATGCTATTATAATAACAGTATTAGTTGTAGCAATTGCAGGATTAATAATTTTAAACAAAAAAATGGGTAAAAAATAATTACTCATTTTTTTATTTTTTTGAATAAAAATTTGGAATTTAATCAAAATATAAAAAGAAGGAGGATTTTTATGAAAAAAGTATTTTTAGCATTATTTGTAATTCTTTTATCTGCATGTACATTAGGTGCTGCTACTACACCAAAACAAAAGGTATCAGAATTTTTAGATAAATATAAAAATGAAAATTCTGATATTATAGAAGATTTAGTAAATACAATTAAAAATGATATAAAAGTAGCAGATCATCAAGAAAGATACAAAACTCTTATGACTAAGCAATATAAGAATATGAAATATGAGATTAAAGATGAAATAATAGAGGATAATAATGCTGTTGTAGAAGCAGAAATAACAGTATATGATTATGGATCAGCTATTAAAAAAGCAAATGAATATTTAAATTCACATCCTGATGAATTTAAAAAGGAAGATAAAACAACTGCTAAAGAAGAAGATACTGTAACTACTAATGAAAAATCAGATGAAACAGATAATATTACAGCTACTGATTATGATGAAGATAAATTTATGGAATATAAAATATCTGAAATGGAAAAAGTAACAGATACAGTAAAATATACTATTGAATTTACTTTAACAAAAGTAAATGGTGAATGGCAATTAGACCAATTAAGTAATAGTGATATTGAAAAATTACATGGAATATATACTTCATAAGACTATTTATAGTCTTTTTTCATATAGTTTATTAGAGGTATAAATATGAAGAAATTTATAGTTTTTTTAATTACATTTTTTATAGGTTTAAATACTTGTTTTGCTATATCAGTACCAAGTAATAATGCTATACTTATTGATCAGGATTCTGGTAGAATATTGTTTTCTAAAAATATTAATGAAAAGCATTTAATTGCGAGTACTACAAAAATAATGACTGCTGTACTTGCAATTGAATCTGGTAAACTAGATGATATGGTTACTATTAATGAAAGTATATTAAAATCACATGGTTCTGGTATATATATTAAAGAAGGAGAAAAAATAAGCCTTAGAAATTTAGTATATGGACTACTTCTTAGAAGTGGGAATGATGCTGCACTTGCTATTGAAGATTATTTAGGTGGTCATGATAAATTTGTTAATAAAATGAATGAAAAAGCAGGAGAAATTGGTATGAAAAATACTGTATTTAATAATCCATCTGGTCTTGATGATGATGAAACTGGTAATTATTCAACTTGTTATGATATGGCACTTTTAATGAAATATGCAAATAATTTATATGATTTTAAGGAAATAGATAGTACTAAAAAAATAATGGTTGAAACAAATGCAAATGTATATTCTTGGACTAATAAAAATAAGTTATTATTTTCATATAAATATGCAACAGGTGGTAAAACAGGTTATACAGTAAAAGCTAAAAGAACACTTGTAACAAGTGCAACTAAAAGGAATGTTAATTTAATTGCGGTTACATTTAATGATAGAGATGATTTTAATACACATAAAAAATTATATGAATATGGGTTTGCAAATTACAGTAATTATTTAATTATAAATAAGGATAAAATAAGGATAAAGTCTAAAAAATATAAAAATTTATATGTAAAGAGTAATTATTATTATTTAATGCAAAATAATGAAAGAGATAATATTAATACTACTGTAATTATGTATAATAAAAAAGATAAAACAGATGGTTCAGTTGGTTATATTGAAGTATTCTATAAAAATAATAGTGTTCATAAAGAACCAATATATGTAAGATAAAAGTTATTCCAGTGTACTGGAATAACTTTTTCTGTGTAACATTTGCTAATTTTATCTATTCATGGTATACTTTTTTAGCAAGGAGGAATTCTTATGGTTAGATTACAAAAGGCAATTGCGGATTCAGGTTTTTGTTCTAGAAGAAAAGCAGAAGAATATATAGTAAAGGGAAAAGTATTTGTTAATGGTGAGAGAATTACTGAATTAGGATCAAAAGTAGAAGGTAATGAAGAAATTATTGTAGACGGAAATGCTATATCAAAGCAAGATAAAGAGTATTATATTTTATACAAACCAAGAGGTGTAATATCATCTACAAAAGATGATAAGGGAAGAAAAACAGTAGTAGATTTCTTTAGTTCAAATAAAAGACTTTATCCAGTCGGAAGACTTGATTATGATACAACAGGTATTATACTTTTAACTAATGATGGAGAATTTGCTAATATGATGCTTCATCCAAAAAATAAAATTCCTAAGGTTTATATTGCAAAACTAGAAGGAATTATAGATGGTTATTCAATTAAAAAAATAAAAAGTGGAATTGTAATAGATGGTATAAAATGTATTCCTGATAGAGTAAAATTAAAAAGTGCTGATAAAAAGAGTAATACATGTATTGTTGAAATAACTATTCATGATGGAAGAAATCATGAGGTTAAGAGAATATTTGAAAGTGCCGGATATAATGTTATTAAATTAAAAAGAGAATCAATAGCATTTTTAACTCTTCAAGGTTTATCATCTGGTGAATTTAGAAAACTTACTATAAAAGAAGTAAAACAATTATATGCATATACTAATGACATAAAACGTAAATAAGTTTTATGTTTTTTTATTTAGTAAGTGTTGTTCCTGGATAATAATGAGATAAAATATCTTTATAACTATATCCAGCATTTGCCATACCGTTTGCGCCATATTGGCTCATACCTACACCATGACCATATCCTCTAGTTGTAATATTTGCATTATTATCACTAATACTAATATCGAAGTCAGCACTTCTAAGACCCAATAGTTCTCTTACTTTTTTACCAGAAAAGTTATTTCCATTGATATTAATTTCTTTTATGTTGCCTCCATCTGTATAACTAAGAATACTTATTACAGAATCATTATTTAAACTTAATCCAAGTTTATTTGATATTGTATCAAGTGGCATATTTATTGTTCTTAAATAACTTGATGCATTTTTATCATATTCGGATGATACTGAAATAAGATATGGATAATAATTTCCAAATACATCAAGGGATGATTCTGTCTTACCATTATTTGTAGAGTGATATAATGCTTCAATATAATTTCCATTGTAACTTAAATATTCTTCATTTGTATTTTCCACAGCATTTTTAATTTTATTATAATATGTATTAAAACTATTTCCCCATTTATTTTTCATTTGATCTATGTCAATGTAACTTTGAGTACTTACTGTATCTGTTAATTTTTTTCCAGTTTGTTTTGCTTTTAATGCATATGTTCTAGCAAGTACACTTTGTGCTTTCAATGCTTCCAAATTAAATGATGCAGGCATCTCAGATGACACAACTCCTATTAAATAATCAGTCATATTAAGGTTAATTATGCTTCCATTTGACCTATAAACAGTAATTTCTGACACACTAGATTTAGTTGTCTTATTAGTACTTGTATTATCTGCATTAGTATATTCTGCATTTACAGATTTTTCTACATTATTGTTAATAATTTGACCATTATTTACATTTTTTGTAGTTTCGTTTACATCATTGTTTACTGATATATTGTCATCTTTTTTTTCATTATCATAATGCGTAATATATGGAATACTTGTATCAATATTTGGAACATATTTCATAGATACTTCATTATTAAAATTATTATTTGTTAGTATAATACTTCCAATTATTACTCCAGAACATGTAAGAACAATTTTATTAAAATTTATTTTTAAATTATTTAAAAATTTCTTTAGTTCATTTTTAAAACTTGTTTTAGTATTTCTAAAGTTCCCAAATTCATAATTAATATTTAAATCTATATAAAGTGTTTCATTTTTTACTATATAACTATCAAACATATTTATCACCATTACTAATTTGAACACTTTTTTCTTTTAAATACTTGTTATTTAATAAATTATATGTTATATTAATAGAGTAATTTTTATGGCGGAATTGGTGAAGTGGTTAACACGGCAGATTGTGGCTCTGTTATGCAAGGGTTCGACTCCCTTATTTCGCCCCATTTAAGAAGTTTTGCTCATAAATTGAGCTTTGATAAAAACTAATCTAAAATAGATTAGTTTTAAAATATATTATATATTTTTTTAACTAGTAGTATCTATCTTTACTACTATTTTTTTAATAATTAAGAAATTTAGTGATATGAATGCTTGTAATAAATTGGAAACAAATATATGAATATGATTTAAATAATAATAAACAGTGGATTTTAAGTCTTTATAATATATCACAAAATCATTATGTTGGAATACCTGTTTATAATGAGAAAGAAGAAAATAGTATTTATTTGAAATCAATAAATACATAGTATTAGATGAAATAAATGATTATAATCGTTCTAATATTAAAAGGTGCATTTATATTAAACGTAAACCTATTAAAATAACTAATAAGGGATTTGATAATATATTATTAAAATCTAAAATTAATTTCTTAAACTATGTTAAAGATAATACAAATAATGATCCAGATGGCATATTATATAACAAATGGTGCAAAGACAAATTAAAGCTTATTAATAAAAGTGATAATAACATCGTTAATATAAAAGTTGCTGCAATTTATTGGATTGATTTAGGTTATAATATTGGTAGCGAATTAAGAAAATTAAGACCTGCGATATTATGGAGAAGTTCATCTAATAAAAAAATGTGGACAGTTTTACCACTTACTTCAAAACATAAAGATGATAACTATTATTTTCATTATGATTTATTAAATGAAAAACTTGGAACAGTAAGAATAGAGAATTTAATAAATATTAGTTCAAACAGAATTAGGGAACCATATTATTTAAATAATAAAATTGCTACTATTACTAAAAAAGATAATGATGCTATTTTAAAAATAATAAAAAAATATTATACTTTTGAGGAAATAAATGAAACCAATGTAATGACTTAAGTATTTTAAATGTTATAATTAAAGTACTTTAGATTGTTGCAGGTGTATTTATATACTTGGTAGAAGTTTTTCAAAAGGAAGAGTTTATCTCTTCCTTTTGCTTTGGATATAAATAAAAAGTGGTTTTAAATGCCACTTTTATTTTTTCTTATTCTGCTTTAGAAATAGTTGCTCTACTTAATTTTAAGTATTGACCATTAGATAAGTTAATAGAAGCTCTACCATTAAAGTTATCATTATCAACAATATCACTAGCACTTACAGGGCCAGTCATTATTGACCAATACCCACTACCAATGCTTTCAACTACGTAACTTCCTGGATCAATATCAACTCCAACTTTATAGTATCCACCTTGATTCCAATTACTTTGATTATTCAATATTTCATAAATCTCTTTAGCACCTTTAACACCAAGTTTTTCGAATGCCGAAACATTTATTAAAACTCCTCTTGTTTCAAGATTACCAACTGAATGAACTTTTACATATCCAAAGCTATCAAAGTTTTCATTATCTACTATATTTCCAGTTCCATCTTTTTCACAATAATAAGAACCACTTCCACTAAATTTAACAAAAGCATATTCTCCAGCAGGAATATCTCCTTGAATATAACTTCCTGTATCAAATGCTAGTTTTTCATCAAATAATGTTGATATTTTTATTATCATTTTTTCTGATTCAGTTAATTCTTTTGTTTCTTGTTTTTTAGTTGAAGAAGAATTAGAAGAGTTTGAACTAGAATTATTATTGCTATAGTTATCATCATTAGAAGATGATGAACCACAACCAGTAATAGTGAATACCATTAATAATATTAGAGCAACAGATAAGATTTTTTTCTTCACAAGAACACTCCTTTCATTTTTATTATATCATATAAACTTCGAACAGACGACATATTTTTTAAACTTTTTATGAAATAATTTTACTAGAGAGGAAGTGAGGTACTTTGACTAGTAGATATTCTAAAGAACAGTTATCATTAATTGTTAGAAAAAATATAAAGAAATATCGTTTAATGAGAAAGTACACGCTTCAAGAACTCGCAGATTTAACTGGACTTACTCATGGTTATGTTAGGGATTTAGAGTGCTTATCAATAGATAAAACACCATTACTAGAAACAATAGGAAAATTTGCCGATGCTTTAGAAATAGATATTAGGCAATTATTTGATGATTCAAATTAGTACAAAACTATTTCTTATTTTTTAAAATATGTTATAATTAAGATAGATTTCGTATCATTCAATAGAATGATACTTTTTTGTTGGGAGGTTTTAAAATGAGTAATACTAATAATGATGTTACTATTGGTGGTAAGTGGAAAATACTAGGTAAACAATATCAAGGAGATTTAACTTTTAATAAAACAAATGGAATTATAATATTATCAATTTATTATAAAGATAATGAAGAATTTTTGGCTTGGATGGATAAACCAACAGAAATAACAACTATAACAGGAAAATTAAATCAAGAGATTAAATGTACTTTGGTAGATTGTCAGATTGTAAAAAGACATTCTGATGGTTTTGTTCGACATCATATAGTGATAGTTGCAAAAAATATGTTTATTAATATTTCTAAATCAGAAAAGTCAGATATTAAATTTAATGAAGTTCATTTTCAAATTCCAAATATAATTAAGTGGTCACAGTTAAGTGGTTTTGAGTATATGGATGATCCCTCTTATACATTTAAAATAGGATATAAATTTAAAGACACAATATCAGAAAAAATAGATGATAACACTACCATTGAGTTTGTTCCAGTATTTGGAAAATTTAATTTCGATATGCAAATTGAAAGTTTGGATATTTCACAACATGTCGAGGTGAGAATTAAAAAGAAAGAAGAAAAGTCATATGAAGAATTTTTTAAAGACTTTGATATGATTATGAACCTAATAACATTAGCAACAGGTTTAAAAATTAATGTTTCATTAGTACAAGGTATTAATTATAAAAAATATACTGCTAAAGTTGGTAAAAAATATAATTATATAAAATATGAAATAATAAAAAACACAATGAACAATTTATCAACTAGTAATCCCGATAAACAAGGGAGTATTAGAAACTTTTTATTTAATCTTCAAGAATTTGCATCTACGGATAAATTAAAAAAATGGTTTAATACATATCAAGATTATAATAATATTTATAATTTATATAACTTAGGAATTAATAATGATATTCCAGATGAGATAAAATTTTGTAATTTAATGCAAGCATTGGAATTAATGCATACAAAAAAATATAAAAAACCGGATAAGTTTTTTAAACATATTGAAGAAAAATTTGAGGATAATAAAGAAATAATTGATTTAATAGAAAAGAATCCAAATCAAGTTGACAATGGCTATATAATTTTAAAAAATCGCATTATTGATATCTTTATAAATGATTTTAAGCTTACAATTAAAGAAAACCTTATAGATAAAATTGATGACTTATCAACTAGATTTTCCGATACAAGAAATTACTATACACATTATGATGATGCAAAAAAAGATAAATGTCTTGTTGGAAAAAATTTAAAATATGGTATATACATTCTTGACTATTTAGTATCTAATTATATTTTACAAAATTTAGGATTTAATATAGATGAGATTAATTTAAAAAAGGATTTAGTATTAAATGATATTCATAATGAAGAAATGATAGATAAGATTATTAAAAATGAAAGGATTAGTTAGTGTATGAAGCAATCAAACAATGAAGTTGTAATACCGCTATCTTTAATAATGGTTAAGTCTCAATGGTGGTTATCTGCACTAATTGAACAAATAAGCCGAGTAGAAAAAAATATGAATTCGCCTAAATATGAAGAGCAAGTACAAAGAATGGCTGATGATCATTTTTTGAAAGTAGCACTAAAAAAATTATGTGAATGGTTAACTGAATTTGATAAATATGTAGAGGAATTTGAAGATATATTAAAAAAATTAAAATCATTGTATGATATTAAATTGTTGAGAGATGTTTCTGAACACGAAGTTGATTATTATAAGCAAAATGGTAATAAGCAAAATAAATTTATTAATAAAGATTATAATCAATCCATAATAAGACCATTAATAATAAATGGTGTATATCATATTGGTGGAAAAATTAATATTAATGAATTGAAATCTATATTGGAAGAATTAGAAACAATATTAAACAATAATAACTATAATTTTAAATTTGAAGCAATATCTGTATTAGATAAATTAATGGAGGAACCAATAGCTTAAAAAGTCTTCCATTTATCAAAAAAATATGGTATTATTATTTTAGTGATTAGTTGTTTATCAACTTTTACTTTGGGGTTTCAGATAACCTTTGTTATCGCCCCATTTAAGAAATAAATCCTTTTTAAGGATTTTATTTTTTTATATTATAAATTTTATTTTTATTTTGTATTAATTGTGGTATATTATTAGTGATAGTAGTAGAGGTTTTTATGAAAAAAAATAGAATTATTGTAGTATCTTTAATATCTGTTGGAATTTCTTTTGTATTGGGGATAAGTTTTTATTTAATATTTTGTAATAAGTTTTATGTTTCAGACTTTAAAAAGGAAGTAACAATTAATTATAAGGAAAAATTTAATCCAACTTACGGAATTGTTAAATACGGTAATGTGTTTTTTAAAAAAGATGTAAGTTATAATTATAAAGGAAATGTTGATATAAATAAACTTGGAAAATATCAAATAAAGTATTATTATAAATATAAAAAAAATAGGTATATTTTAACTCAAACAGTTTATGTGAAAGATTTAGAGAAACCTGTTTTAAATATTGAAGGGGAAGAACTTAAATATTGTCCTAACGGAAAATTAAAAACATATAATTATAGCGCTAATGATAATGTTGATGGTGATATTACTTCAAAAGTTAAAGTTGAATTAAAAGATAATTATATTATTTTTAGTGTTGATGATAATAGTGGTAATAACATTGTTGCTAAAAGGAAAGCTGTACCTAATGATAATGAATCACCTAAGTTGACATTAAATGGTAATCAATATATAACAATTTATAAGGATACTTTTTATAAAGATCAAGGAGCGACTGCAGTTGATGATTGTGATGGTGATTTAACTAGTTCTATTAATGTTTATGGAAATGTTGATGTTTCAAAAGCAGGGACATATGTAATTAAATATTCTGTTAAAGACAGTAGTAATAATATGTCAACAATAGAAAGAAAAGTAACGGTAAAAGAAAGATATATCGCACCTCCTGTATCTGGTGGAAAAGTTGCATATCTTACATTTGATGATGGGCCAGGTGAATATACTAATAAACTTCTTGATATATTAAAAAAATATAATGTTAAAGTAACATTTTTTGTGACAAATCAAAGTTATTCGATTGGTTATGATAGTGCAATTAAAAGGGCATTTGATGAAGGACATACAATAGCGCTTCATTCATATACACATAATTATAGTTATATTTATGCATCTGAATCAAATTACTTTGAAGATTTGACAAATATACAAAATAAAGTTAAAAATATAACTGGTTATACAAGTACTATAATAAGATTTCCTGGTGGAAGTTCTAATACAGTAAGTAGATTTAATAGAGGAATTATGACAAGGCTTGCAAATGAAGTGACAAATAGAGGATTTACTTATGTAGATTGGAATGTTTCTAGTGGTGATGCTGGTGGAACAACTGATACAGCAAAGGTATATGAAAATGTTATTAATGGTATAAAAAGTCATGATGTTTCTGTAGTTCTTCAACATGATATAAAGGAATTCAGTGTGAATGCTGTAGAAGACATAGTAAAATATTGTATAAATAATGGGATAGAACTTCGCCCATTGACACCTAATGGTCCAACTGCTCATCATGGTATTAATAATTAATTTTATCTTATTATAAATAATATATCTTTATAAAAAATAATTAACTTATGTTATAATTATTAAAAATAGAGGTGATTATTTAGTGTAAATAACAAAAAGAGTTATAATAGATTCTTTTAAAGAACTTGCTAGTAAAAAGAATGTATCTGATATAACTGTAAAAGAAATAACTGATAAATGTGGACTTAAAAGACAAACATTTTATAATCATTTTAAGGATAAATATGATTTAATAAAATGTTAAATGAAGTTATTTTAAAAATAGAAAATGATGATGATTGGACAGAAAAATATAAAGAAATATTTAAGTATTTCATTGAGAATAGACAGATGGTATTAAATATTTATAATTGTGAAGCACAAAATTATCATTTTTAGAAGTATTAGAAGCATAAGCAGAGTTAGATGAAAAATAAAAAAGTAAAAGTTCTTACAGTTGTAAGAATTTTTTTATGTTATAATATTTTTAGGAGGAATAGTTATGAAAAAGGAAAAAATAGATGCAAAAAAAGCAGTAACAACAGAACTTAGTGAATTTAAAAAATTTATATCAAGAGGTAACGTAGTTGATATGGCTGTTGGTGTTATCGTAGGTGGAGCTTTTGGTAAAATAGTAACAAGTCTTGTTAATGATATTTTAATGCCTATAATAGGAGTATTACTTGGTGGACTTGATTTTACAGCACTTACAATTAGAATAAATGATGCGGTTATTCATTATGGTTCATTTATTCAATCAATTGTTGACTTTCTAATTGTAGCTTTCTGTATATTTATTATGGTTAGATTATTTGAAAGATTTAAACATGAAGAAAAGAAAGAAGAAGTTAAAGTAAAATCTAATGAAGAGGTATTATTAGAAGAAATTAGAGATATATTAAAAAATAAATAGTATATAAAAACTGTAAGAAAAATTGTTCTTACAGTTCTTTTTTTAGTTCATTTAAATTTTCTATTGATAAACCTGTTGCCTTTGATATGTCCCCAAGTGGCATATTCATTGATAATAAATTTTTAGCAGTTTGTTTTATTCCATCATTAATACCTGATGTATAACCAGATTCTTTAGCTTCAGAAAGTAAACTATTTTGTATTTTCTTTTTATCCTCTTCTTCACTCATATACTTTTGAAATTCTGGATCATCATTTACTATTGTTACATTTGTTATATACTTATCTACTATCTTATCTTTTGGCATATTTTTTAGCTCCTTTTTATCTAAATCAAGCATTATCATATATTGATTCTTCTTGATTTCTTCTTCATTTTTACTATACCAAATTTTATCATAATAATCCATATTTATTTCATATATTATGAAATTTTTAACATATAATTCACCTTTTTCATTCATTATCTTATATATTTTCATTTCTTCATTATTTCTTCCTAATCCCCATGTTAAATTAACTTGAATTATATCAGTGTCTTCATTATATGTATCACCAACACTTGCATTAGACTGATATATATTACAAATATATGCGGTACTTCTAGTATGAAGATAATTCTTATTTTGTGAATTAATTTCTATTTCAATCTTTTTATTACCTGTATGCACTATTGCATCTACTCTTTTATCTTTAATATTTACATTACCACTTAATAATTCTGTTTTCTTAATTTCTAGCTTATCAATTTTTATTTTAAGAATAAATTCTAGTAATGCTTTTAATAAATCACTATTATTAGGGTTTAGAAATACTTCTTTAAATGCTCTATCATTTCTGCATGTGTAAAATTTTGCCATTTTCCCTCCTTTCGCTAGGATAAGAATACTTTTAAAATATCCTTTCACTTATTTTATTATCCATAAAACATCACTTTTCCCCTAAAAAGTAAAAAAAATCACAAGTTTCCTTGTAATTTCTTTTTAAATTATTTTAAAGCTTCTAATAATTCAGCTTTTTTCATTGTACTAGCTCCAGCAATTTTTCTTTCACTAGCAAGTTTTTTAAGTTCTGCAACTGTCATTTTAGATAAATCTGTAGTTTCTTTCTTTTCTTCTTTTACTTCAACTTTAACTTCTTTTTTTGCTTCTACTTTTTTAGGAGCAACTTTTCCATTTAAAGCATCTTTAGCAGTTTTAACTAATTCAGCAAATGCTTTTTCATCACTGATTGCAAGTTCTGAAAGCATTTTTCTATTAATTACAACATTAGCTTTATTTAATCCATCAATGAATTTAGAATAACTAATATCGTTATTTCTACATGCTGCATTAATACGTGTAATCCATAATTTTCTGAAATTTCTCTTATTTTGTCTTCTATCTCTATATGCATATTTACCTGAATGCATTACTTGTTCTTTAGCAGTTTTAAATAATCTATGTTTACTACCAAAATAACCCTTTGCTTGTTTTAATATTTTTTTATGTTTAGCCTTTGTTATTTTTCCATCTTTTACTCTTGCCATACTTTTTCACCACCTAATCTTAGTTCATTCTATCTAATAGATTCTTTAATTTTTTTGAATCTGAACTAGATAATCCTGAACCCTTTCTTAAATTTCTACTTCTATCTGCTGAATATTTACCAGTTAAATGTCCAGCACCTGGTTTTTTGAATTTTACTGAACCACTATTTCTTTTTGTTAAAGATTTTTTAGTTCCCTTATGTGTTTTTAACTTAATTTTTCCCATTTTACTTTCCTTCCTTCTTTATTGGTGCAATCATCATATACATACTTCTCATTTCCATAGTTGGTTGTTTTTCTACAGCACCAAATTTTTTTAACGCATCTGCGAATCTTATAAGTACATCTTTTCCTAGTTCTGTATGTGCCATTTCTCTTCCTCTAAATCTTATACTAGCTTTGATTCTGTGACCCTTTTCTAAATATTTACTTGCTTGTTTAACTCTAGTATTAAAGTCATGAATATCAATATTTACTGATAATCTGTACTCTTTTAATTCAGTGTTATTTTCTCTTTGTTTCTTTGAAGCTTCTTTCATCTTCTTTGCTTTTTCATACTTATACTTATTGTAATCCATAAGTTTGCATACTGGTTTTTCAGCATTAGCATTCATAAGTACTAAATCAAAACCTGCAACAGATGCAAGTGTTAATGCATCTTCCCTACTTTTTAGACCAAGTTGTTCTCCTTTTGGTCCAATTACAAGAACTTCCTTCGCTCTTATTTGCTCATTAATAAGCACATCTTTTTCCTTTGCTATAGCAAAACACCTCCAAATAAAAAATGAATACAATGTATTCACCCTAATATCAAAGACAATAAAATATTTATATTTTAAATGGCCTTTGACCTACTTACTTAATTATAAGTCAGGTGAGATATACATCTTCTTTCCTTGTTTTTAATCAAAACTACAAATAGATTATAACTGATATTTTTATATTTGTAAAGTAATAATTAAAAAAAATTCTAGAAATTCTAGAAATCTTTTTTTACATCTATTAAAAACATTTTACTTAGATTAATTTTTAACAAGTTTCTTACTACTTAAATCATTTATTTCATAATAAATTTTTTTCAAATAAGCATCTGGAACCATATCATTAACAAAATTAGCTAATTCAGGATAAACCTCTAAAATATGTTTTTCATAATTAAGGTCATTAGAAACTGTAATTAATTCTTTATTATTACTATAATAACTCTGCATACATCTATATAACCACTTAAATTCACTTTTACCACTTTTTTTATTTTTACATATATTTAAAGCATCATAATAATCATAATGTTCCACAGTAGGTATTCCTTTTATACTATAAGGAAGTCCTTTATAATCTCCGGGTAGGAAACAGCGTTCAAATCTTCTAATTGTAATATATTTTTTACCATTTAAACCTATAATATAGCAATTGGTTATTCTTATAGCATGATCACTTTTTAAATCTCCACTTTCAAATTTTTGATCAATAAAATTCTTTAATTCTATTATTTCAGTTTTAAGTGATTTTAATTCAGATTTTTTTATAGATATTTTTTTATTAATTTCTTCCAATTCAGATTTTGTTGTTTCTAACTCAGATTTTGCTGTTTCTAGCTCAAATTTTGTTGCTTCTAGCTCAGATTTTGCTGTTTCTAGTTCAGTATTTGTTGATTCAATTTCTTTTTCTACTTTAGAATAAACATCCACTTTTTTACATTTTTCTTTAAATATCATATTTAAAACCCTCCTCATTATTTATTTTATCATATATTTTTAATATTTCAACTTGTATCATTAAAGAGATTCTAGAAATTTCTAGAATCTTTGAATACTATTTATAACCAATTGATACTGATTAATTCTTTTTTCTACTTTAGCACTTATAAGTACTACCTCACCCTTACTTAGATTATAGTACTTTTCATATGCTCTTGGAAACATAACCATATCTATTTCACCATATTCATCTGAACCTGTTATAAATGCCATTTTTTCACCTTTTTTAGTTACAATAGTTCTTACATTATCAATAAGTAAATATATATTTATAATCTTATTAAAATTATTTTTTATATCCATAGTAGTAAAATTATTTTTTCTATAATTTTGTACTGGATGATAACTTAAATAAAAACCAAATGAATCATATTCTCTTTTTATAAGTTCTGATGAATCATATTCTTCTGTTATATCAAGTTCTGGAACATTTACGACTTCTTCACCTAAATCTTTTACAAGTTCAGCATAATTTATACCAATATCAATACTTTCAATTAATGTTTTATGATTATAATTAAATATATCAAATGCTCCTGCATTTACTAAAGACTCTATAGTTTTTTTATTAACACTTTTACCATAACATCTTTTTATAAAATCAAAGAAACTTTTATATTTACCATTTTTTCTTTCTTCAATTATTTCTCTACATACTAAATGTCCAATATTTTTTATACCAGTAAGTGGAAATCTAAGTTTACTATTCTCTATTTTATAATCATAATCACTATCATTTATTGATGGCATTAATAATTCTATATTATTATTTTTACATTCATTTATATACTGTCTTGTTTTAACATCATTACCAGATACCATAGTAAGTAAATGTTTCATAAAATATATTCTATAGTGTGCTTTTAAATATGCCATTTTAAATGAAACAGTCGCATATCCCACAGAGTGTGATTTATTAAATCCATAATCAGCAAATTTGTAAATTAAATCAAATACTTTATTACTTACTTCTTCACTATAACCTTTATTTATACTTCTTGAAATAAATTTTTCTCTTTCACTATCCATTATTTCATGTTTCTTTTTACTCATGGCTCTTCTTAAAATATCAGCTTCACCTAAAGTATATCCTGCCATTACACTCGCTATTTGCATTATTTGTTCCTGATAGATAATTATTCCATAAGTACTTTGTAAAATAGGTTTTAAGTCATCAGTTAAATATGTAACTTTTTCTTTTCCTTCTTTTCTTCTAATATAAGAATCTATATTTTCCATAGGCCCTGGTCTAAATAACGCTATTATAACTGCTAAATCATCAAATGATTCTACATTAAATTTTCTAAGTACATTTTTCATACCAGTTGATTCAAACTGAAATATTCCATCTGTATCTACACTTTTAAAAAGTTCAATTGTTTTTTTATCATCAAGTGGTATTTTAGAAAAGTTAACACTTTTTATTTCTGAAAGTAATTCGCTTATTAATGACAAGTTAGTAATAGATAAAAAGTCCATTTTAAGTAAACCTAATTCTTCTAAGTATGTCATATCATAACCTGTTATAAATTCATCATCTGATATTTTATAAAGTGGTATATATCTATCTAAGTTTTCTCTAGATATAATTACACCTGCCGCATGAATTGATGTTTGTCTTTTTAAGTTTTCTAGGTGAGATGCAATATCATATATTCTAGTTAATAATGTATCTTTTTCCAATCTATCTTTTACTAAATCACTTTTTTTGTTTTCTGAAAGAGATAAATTAGAATCTATTAATTTAATAAAATCATCTGTTTTTTGAGCTTGAATATCAAATATTCTAGATATATCTCTTAATACTTGTTTTGCTTTTAATGTAGAAAATGTAAGAATTTGTGCAACTCTTTTATTACCATATTTATTTTCAACATATTTTATTACTTCATCTCTTCTTGAAGCATCAAAGTCCATATCAATATCTGGCATTGTTACTCTTTCTGGATTTAAGAATCTTTCAAATAATAAATCATATTTAATTGGATCTATATCTGTTATACCAAGTGAGTAACTAACAAGGCTTCCAGCTGCACTACCTCTTCCAGGTCCTACTAATATATTATTTCTTTTTGAATATCTTACATAATCAAATACAACTAAGAAATAATTACAAAATCCCATTTTATTTATAATATTTAATTCATACATTAATCTATCTGCGTATTTTATAGGAACTTTATTATCTAATCTTTTAAGTAATCCTTTTTTGCATAACTCTGTTAAATATTTAAATTCATCAAAGTTTTCATCTTCATTATATTTTGGTAATAAACCTGTATTTTTTTCTATTTTTAAATTAACACTATCAATAATTATTTTATAATTAATAATATCATTTTTATCCATTAAATTAAGTACTTCATCATTATCTAACAAATAATTATAGTTATCAAATATATATTCTTTTTTATCACTTAATTTAACTCCATCTTTTATCATATATAAATACTTTAAGTATTCTTTATCTTCTTTATTTAATACTCTTATTTCATTTGCAAATACACATTTTTTATTTTTTATATTATTTCTTTCTTCTTTTGTTTTATATGATACAAATATATTTTTATAAAAAGGACTTATTTCATCATATATATTAATTGATTCATAAGGAACAATACATAATACATTATCACTATTTTCTTTTAGAATTTGTATAGTTTTTTCATTACTACATATATAACATAAATTTTGATATCCTTTATAATTTTCTGCATAAAGTAAAATACTATAATCATTTATCTTTACTTCAAGACCAATTATTGGTTTTATATCATATTTAAGCATTGTCTTATAAAATTCCATAACTCCAAACATATTATCATCTGTTATCGATAGTGCATTTATATTTAACTCTTTTGCTCTTTTTGCTAAAGATTCTATAGTATTTAAACTAGTAAGCAAGGAATAATTAGTTTTAACTCTTAATGGTATATAATTCATATTAATCCTCCTTACATTTATTGTACACAAAATACCAAATTATTACAATATAATTGACTTAAAACGAATAATATGTTAAAGTTATTAAGCAAGAAGTTTTTTAAAGGAGGAATTACAATGTCTAAAAAAGTAACAGCAAAAAGACCAAATTCAGCTAATAACGTTTCTCACGCTAAAAATGTAACAAAAAGAAAACAAAAATTAAATTTCCAATATGTAACAATAAATGGTGTTAGATTTAAAACTACAGCTAGAGAAGCAAGAATACTTAGAAGATTAGCTAGCAAATAATTAAGTAACCAAATGGTTACTTTTTTTATTACCTAAAATAAGAAAAATTTGATATTTCTATCAAATTTATCTATATTTTTTTATTTCATTATTTAAAAGTACTACAAAATCATCTATTGATATTGTAACTGTTTCAGTACTTCCATGTTTTCTATATGATATATTACCATTTTCTTTTTCTTTATCACCTAAAATAATAACTAATGGTATTTTCTTTAAGTTTGCTTCTCTTAATTTATATCCAAGTTTTTCTTCTCTATCATCAAGTTCAACTCTTATATTATTTTCTCTTAAAGTATTTTCTATAGTTTTAGCATATCTTAAATGATATTCATTATTAACTGGTATAATAGTTGCTTCTACTGGAGAAAGCCAAAGTGGAAGTGCTCCCTTTGTTTCTTCTAGTAAGAATGCTAAGAATCTATCTAATGATCCTAAAATTGCTCTATGAATAACAACTGGTCTTTTTTTACTTCCATCTTTATCTATATAACTTAAATCAAATCTTTCTGGAAGAAGGAAATCTAGTTGACAAGTTGAAAGTGTTACATCATGTCCAATAGCAGATTTAACTTGTACATCAAGCTTTGGTCCATAGAATGCTGCTTCACCTTTTGCTTCATAAAATGGAATATTAAGTTCTGTTAAAACATTTCTAAGTTCATTTTCAGCACTTTCCCACATTTCATCATCATCAAAATATTTTTCTTTATCTTCTTTATCTCTAAGTGATAATCTAAATTCATAATCATTAAATCCAAAGTCTTTATAAGTATCAAGTATTAATTTAACTACTCCTGCAAATTCATCTTTTATTTGTTCTTTGCTGCAGAATATATGTGAATCATTTTGAGTAAATGCTCTTGTTCTTTCTATACCACAAACAGCACCTGATGCTTCATATCTAAAGTCATTTGCAACTTCAGCAAGTCTTATAGGTAAATCTCTATATGAATGAAGTGAATTTTTATAAATCATCATATGATGAGGACAATTCATTGGTCTTAATACATATTCTTCTTCATCTAACTTCATAACAGGAAACATATCTTCTTTATAGTGATCCCAGTGACCAGATGTTTTATATAAATCAACACTACCTAAACTTGGTGTCCATACATGTTTGTATCCTAATTTTATTTCTTTATCTTGAATATATCTTTCAAGTAATAGTCTAATCATACCACCATTAGGAAGCCATAAAGGAAGTCCCTTACCTACTAATTCTGAATTTGTAAATATTTCTAAGTCTTTACCTATTTTTCTATGGTCTCTTTCTTTTGCTTCTTCTAGTAATTTTAAGTGTGCATCTAAATCTTCTTCTGTATTAAAACATACACCATATATTCTTTGAAGCATTTTATTTTTAGAATCACCCTTATAATAAGCACCTGATACTTTTAATAATTTAAAGTATTTCATATCTTTAGTAGTATTCATATGTGGTCCACGGCATAAATCAACAAAGTCATCTTGTTTATATGCACTTATTGTTTCACTATCATCTAAGTTTTTAATAATGTCTACTTTATATGGATCATCTTTAAACATCTCTAAAGCTTCTTCTTTAGTAAGTTCTAATCTTTTAATTAATTTATTACTTTTTGATATTTTTTTCATTTCTTTTTCTATTTTAGGTAAATCTTCTTCTTTTATAACTTCATCACCTAAATCAATATCATAGTAAAAACCTTCTTCTATAACAGGTCCAACCCAAAACTTTGCATTTGGATATAAATGTCTTACAGCATGCGCTAAAAGATGTGCACAGCTATGATTAAGTGTATTTAATTCTTTATTTTCTTTTATATTGATCATTTTTCTTCTCCTCCATTAAATCTTTAGAATATTCTTTTTTTAAATCTTTAATTTTTTTATCTATGATTTCAGTATTTTCACCCTTCATAGATAACTTCTTTTTTTCTAAAAATAAATCTGTCAATTTTTGCGTAAATTCCTTCTTTTCCATATTTCCTCCAAAGAAAAAGGATGGCATTTAAGGAGTGCATATGCACGGTACCATCCTTTATTTTACTTAATTTAGATAACGGCTTTTAAAACCGAAAATTATTAATTTCACTCAGAAGTAGTAACTTATTAACTAACTAATTAGCCTTCCACCAATAGCTAACTCTCTTTATAGTAATCATTAATAAATCATGTCTTCGTCACAGATTTACAAATAAATAATATCACATTTTATAAAACATGTAAATATAATTAATGATTTTTATTTAATGAATCAACCATTTTTTTAACATACGTTGTAATTTCTTCCTTTGTTTCTTCTTTTGGAATATTAAATATATACTGATGAAGTAATAACTGACACATTAATGATGATTTATCATATATTGGAGATGTTGCCTTTGAATAAGATTTATAATTTTCAAAACCAGAATTATAATTATCCGCAAATGTTGAATAATGGTTTTTTCTGCCATCACCACATAAAAATATACCTGGTATATTACATTTTATAAAACATTCACTAACAATACATCCATATAAAATCATATATTTTTTTACTAAAGAATGCCCAATATTTTGTATTGATGGATAAGGAGTAAAATTATTATTATCTACAATTGTGTGAAGTTCTGCAAGTTCTATTACAGTTTCTTTTAATTCTTTACAAACATTATCTTCTGAAATTATTTTAGAAATATCACCATATACCAAATTTTTACTTGCTTTAATTTTTGTTTTAAGTATTTTATAATCTCTAATTATTCCATTTCTATCTATTTCAACAAATAAACTAATTGCATTTTTCATTTTATTAGCACTTAAAGATGCTTTTTGTTTATTAAAATTAACTCCTGTTTTCAAAAATTCAGTAGCATCTTTAAAATTACCTAATGAATATACATCCGCAATATGAATACCTAAAATAAAGGTCCCATCATTTGTTTTTTCAACTGATAAACCATCATCTATCTTACTTGTTGCATTACTTTTTATATTATTATTTCCATCAAGCATAATCTCATTGTCAACAGTTATTATGTATTCATTATCAAGTAATACTCTATTATCATATTTATCTATTGTAAGTGATTCAATTTTTCTTTTTAATACGCCTTTATCAAAGGATATATCATTTATTCCAAGTAAATTATAGAATTCATTTTTATTTAAATTTAAACATTTAATATTTATTATATAATTTAATAAGTTTTTATAATATAAAAATCTATCAGCTTTCTTATTTTTAGCATTATATACAGAATTATAAAGAAGTGTATTAAAATCTCTACCTTTAAAGTCAATGCATTCACTAAGTAATTCTAAATTAGAAAACATCAATTTTAATGATTCATTAATATTATCCGATTTCAAAATTTTTTCAGTAACATTTTCAAAATTGATTATTTTTTCAAGTTCAATAATATCAAGATCAATCCTATCTGCAATAGTATCTTTAAGCATATTAATATGTAATAATATATGCTTTATAGAGTTAAATAATTCAATATCTTTTTCATTCAAATCAAGAATTTTAATTTTTAAAGAATCTCTTAAATCATTTAATATATTTATTGCCTTTTTTACATCAGAAAACTTATTATACTTTAAATTATTTAAGTATTTAAAAACATTATGAACTTCTTTTTTAGCTAAATAATCTTCATTATTCATAGATAAAATATATTTTTTAATTTCAATTATATCACAAAATTGTTTCTTAAACTTTTTATAAGTAATGCCATCAGAAGAATATTTACTATATAATTGTTTTGAGCTTGGAACACCACTTCTAAATGAATCAATAATACCTACCATATACTTCCTCCATACATCTAATTTCTTTTATTTTCACTTATTAAAGTTAAATCATCAGTTATAAATTTAATTCGTTCTATTATACGTTTTGCTTTAATTTTGTCAATTTTATCTTTGCTTTCACTTAAATGTACTTCAAGTTCTTCAATCGATAAATTAGATGTAAAAAATGTTGGAAGTTTTTCATCCATTCTATACTGAATAATTGGTCCTAATATTTCATCTCTTGACCATGATGATATATTTTCTGCTCCTATATCATCTAAGAGTAGTAAATCTGCTTTTTTTGCAAATTCAAATTTTTCTTCAAAATCTTTTCCAAAAGATGATTTTAAATTTCTTAAAAACTCTGGATAATAAATAAGTGCACCTTTATATCCATCTTTAATAAGTTCATTAATCATTGCTGAGACAATATACGATTTGCCAGAGCCAAAATTACCACTTAAGTATAAACCTTTACAAGATTTACCTTCTTTATAATCCTTTATAAAATTTATAACCCATTTTATTAGTTCTTTTCTTTTTTTATCATCGGTATAAATATCTTTCATTTTAGCATTTCTAACTTCTTTAGAAACTTCAAAGAAATAACCATCTTTTATATATTCTATATCATGTAAAATTTTATTTTTGTATTTACAAGTTTTATGTGAAAAATTAAGATTGCCATCTATAATAATCGGTTCATAAAAACACCCTATAACTTCATTTTTACAATTTTCAATACCTTTACAATTTTTGCAATTTTCTTTTTCATCAAAACACTGTTTTAAACTAGATGTATATTTCATTAAAATCTTATCATTTAAATTAATAGACTGAGTAAATTTTTTAAATTCTGGATTTTTATTTTCTTTAAAATATTCTACTTCTAAATCAGTTAAATTTTTATTTTTATTTTCGTTAATTATTTCTTCTGCTTTAATCATATTATCACCTTTTTACTACATAAAATCTTTAAGTAAATCTTTTACTTCTTCTTCTTCTTTTTCACTCATCTTTTCTTTTTCTATTTTTTTATTAAACCACTCAGGAACAATTGTTTCATCTTTTTTATATGTTTTAACACTTTTTTGAACCATACTTTTTCTTTTCTTAAATTCTTTTTCTGCTTGATTCATCGCATCTTCTGCAGTTTCAATATTAAGTCTTTTCCATTGACCCGCAATAGTTTCAACAAAATTCTTTGTTAGTTTTTTATTATTTATTTTCATAACATAATCTAATAATACATTAACAACTGCTGGTTTTAAATTTAAATCAACCATTAAGCTTTCAATCAAATTTAAATCTCTAGTTGTTGGTTTTGCCCCGTTATATTTTCCTTTTAAAAAATTATATGGAGATACTGTTTCAAATATATAAATCATCTTTGCTCTTTTACTATCATTACCTATCGGATTTCTTAAATATTCTGGTTGTTTTTGATATATAAGTGATGGAAGTTTTCCATTATTTTCAAATTGATAATAATTTCTAGCATTTTTTCTAAATAAATTTTTATCAACATTGTGTTTTTCATTTATAGAATTAATTATTATTCCTTTTATTTCATCAATGTCCAAATTATAAATATATGATATATTTTGAATCAAAACTTTTTCATCCTTTGTAAAATCAGTTTTTGCAAGTAACCCTTTTGGAAGTACAGATAAAAGCATATCAAAATCTACCTTACTTTCAATTTCTAAATCAAGTTTATGAATACTTTTTATATCACTTGCTGAATTTAAGAACGTATTACCTGATACACTATCAAATACTTCTGAAAAAGATTTTGTTATATCATTATAACTACTATAATTAATTCTTGGGACTTTAAACCTATTAACTAATCTCTCATATTCTTTTTTACCAACATTATTATAAAGTACAATGTTAAGTATTGGATGAGAAAATATTTCATGAGCCGATAATGGCGAAAATATTTCATATATATATGAATTAACATCTTCACCTTCCTTGAAATACGATTTAATAAGCCCAATTGCCTCAAGTTTTTCTCTTGAAATAACTATATCACTTAATTTCATTCTCATACTTGTCATTAAATGATGATGTGAATTTTCTTCACTCATAAATTCATTTTTATCTAAATCAAGACATAATGTAAGATAAAGATTTATTGCACTATTTCCTATAATTGGTTGATAAAGCATAGTTAATATTTTACTATCATTTTCTTGTAAAATAGTTTTATTAACTACAATATATGTATCTGCGGGTAAAATATTAACCATAAACTCCTCCTAAAACTTATAATTATTATAAAATAAATTTAAACTATTTACAATAAAATTCATAACTTTATAGTTATGAATTTAATAATTTAAAGATTATCATATGTTTTAATTAATTTGTAGTTATCATCTTTTTTTTCAAGTTCAAAATATGATGAATTACTTATATAACTACTTTCACATGTTCCATTTGATATAGCATATGGGAAAAACATTTTATCTCTTTCTAATGTATCACACACTGATTTTATATAATTATCAAAATAAATATTATAATTTATATTGCAAATAAATTTATTATCCCTATAAAAGCATCCTAAAACATCAACTTTTACATTTTTAGGATATGCTAAATTAGCATCTGATTTTTTAATATCATCAACATAATTACTAATAACATTTTTAAACTTAATTAATTTTTCAGTATATGTGCTTGAATCAAAATATACTAATTTTTTATTATCATTTTGTATAAGTTCATCAGATAAAATCTTAAAACTAATATTATTATCAAGAGTTACAATGTTATCAGTTAATGCATAAGTACCATTAACAACATTGTAATAACTTTCTTCTTCATTTTTATATCTATATTCATACTTATCATTGTTAAATTTAACATAAGAACTACCTTCAATATTAAGTATATATTTTTTATTTGATAAAACATTATTACTAATTACGGTATCCTTTTTATCATTAAAAAATAATTTACCTATAAAAATGCCAAGAATTAAAGTAAATAAAATACTAGTTATATAAATTACTATTTTTTTCATATTTCACCTTTTCTTATATTAATTGTAACAAAAAAAATACTCTTTGAAAAGAGTATTTTAAATATCAAAATAATATTTTGTATTATCTTTTTTTAAATTTAATACTGGTGCATTTTCTTCTTTTTCTTCACCATCTTCTAATTTTTTTAAATAATTAAATGCTTCTATATCCGAAAGTGAATTTAATTTTTCTACTTCATCTGGACTAGCATTTAAAATTGTTTTAACATACTTCTTATATTTGTTTATTAATATATTTATTTTTTCCTTATTTGTAACCATTTAGGCATCTCCTCCTATGCGATTATATATTATAAAGTAAGTAAGGCAAAAAGTCAAACATCTAGCATTTATTTATAAATTCTTCTATTAATAATCTACTATTAATATCATTTTTCATTGATTCTGGATGCCACTGAACACCAACATAAAATTTTTTATTTTTATCTTCTACTCCTTCAATTACAAAGTCATCACTATATGAACTAATATCCAAATTAGTATTAACAATACAATATTTATGTCTACTATTTACATACATACTGTTACAATTTAATATTTTATAAATAAAAGAATTATCTTTTATTGTAACTCTATGCACGTATTCATTTTTACTATAATGGTTATCTGTATCTAATAATTCAACATTACCATTAAATGCTTCTGCCATACATTGCATACCTAAGCATATTCCAAAAGTTGGTATATCTTTTTCATTTAAGTACCTGCAAAGTTTTAAATCAATATCACTGTAATTATCCCCTCCTGGTAAAATTACTCCATCACATATATTAATTATTTCCATTACTTTATTAAAGTCCATATCATCTGTTAAAACAATTCCAATTATAATAATATCAAAAGGATTTAAATAATTAATAATTTCATTACTAATTACCTTATACTTTTCTTCATTTCTAAGAACAATTCCAATTTTTTTCATATACACCTCATATCTATCATTAAATATAATATGAAAAGATATAGAAATTTATTATTAGTAACAATATTTATATTTTTAGAATTATTTTTTTTGTATAACCCTAAATTTATAATAAATAACTTTAACAAAACATTAAATATATGTTTATATAGCTTACTACCCAGTATGTTTATATCAATTTTAATAAGCCAAATATTAATAAATTTAAACTTTGAAAGATATATTCCAAAAAAAATACAAAACGCTATAACAAAATTATTTAATATTTCGCCAAATGAATTTTCTTGTTTTTTATTATCTATTTTAAGTGGATACCCTAACAACGCAAAACTATTAAATGATAGTAAAAATTTAAATAATATAATTCATTATACAAATTTTGTTAATCCAATTTTTTTAATTACTACTGTTGGATGTTTATATTTAAAAGACATAAAATTAGCAATTATTATATTGCTAACACAATATATTTCTAATTTTATACTAGGTATATATTTCAGAAATAAAAATGAACCCTATAGCATTATAAAAACAAGTAAAAATATAAATTTTTTATCTATATATTCAAATTCACTAAAAAATACAATAATATCATTATCTATTATTTTCGCAAACATATTATTTTTTTCTGTAATAATTAGTATTGCTAAAACATTAATAGATATAAATCCTATAATTGATAGTTTGATATTTGGATTAATAGAATTTTCTAATGGTATATATCTTATTTCAATATCTACTTCAAATAAGTTTTTACAAGGTCTTATAATAACAATTATTATTACATTTGGTAGTTTTAGTATGCATATGCAAGAACTTTCATTAAATAAAAAAATAAGATACTTGAAATATATTAAATATAGAATAGTTAATATATTACTTTCTCTTATCATTTATTTTATACTATTTAGTTTTGTATAATTATTTTCATTATTTTATCTTTATCATTTACTTTAATATTAATTTTAATTATATAATAATTTTCTTGTTTAACTATTGAATACTTAGTACTCTTAAATTCACAGTTATCAGGTAATTCATATATAGTATTATCATATGTAATTGAATTATTATCAAATGATATAGTTTTATTATTTGGAACCCATTCTTTACTTGTAATAGTAATTGTATTTCCATTTGATGATACTGTAATATCTGCAGCAACACTAATATCACTATAAATTTTTTCAAGTAAAGTAGACTGATATACAGAATATTGTTGTTCTATTACAAGATCTGTTTCTTCACTACTTACAACTACAACAGTTTTAATTAAATAAACCATTACAATCATAATTAATGAAAAACTTACAACAACTTCTACTAATGTAAATCCTTTATTATTTTTCATATTTCCTCCTAATTACTATTACAAGATGATTGATCATATCCACAATATGTTATTTTAGCATATCCATTACCAGAATTACCTGTCATTGTTCCTGTTCCATCATGATTAGACATTTTATCATTACCTGCAACCATTTTTGCATTTTGAAATTTTTTACCAGAATAATGATATGAACATTCTATATTAGTTGTACCATCTGTACATCCAGATTTAGGTGTTAAAGATGACGCTGATGATATTGCAACACATCCAGCATATCCAGAAATGTATGATGAACCTCCTCCGGCAGATGCTATATGTCCTGAACTTGAACCACCATAGTAGCCGCCACCACCACCGGTTGCATTATTACCATCAGTTCCATGTGTACCACCATAACCAAATCCACCAAACGATTTTCCTGGATCTGTATATCCAGCATTATTTGTAGCATCACAATATTTACCAGTCGTTGATATAATTCCTGAAGTTGTTTGTGTTGCACCTAATCCTACACAAAAATCTGCAAAATCACCTGAACCGGGTAATCCATTTAATGCACCACCTGCTCCACCAGTACCAGTTGAAGATCCTTGAGTAAATCTTCCACCTCCACCTGCGGCAACCATTACTCTTGATTTTAAACTAACATCATCTTTCCATGCACCGCTAGAAAGTCTTATATCAGTAGCTCCGCCACCAGTTCCAAATGTTCGAGGAGCACCTGAGCAACAAGCTTGTCCCTGAGTTGAGCCACCACCATTATATCCTCCTGCAGCAGCTTGAAATACACCAGCAGGATTATTACTACCCTGTCCACCTACTTGTATGTATAAATTAGTTCCCTTTTCTAAATATATTTCACCATAAGTATATGCACCTTTACCACCTGAATTACCTCCTTGAGCTCCCCAGGCTTCTATCTTATAATATCCATTCATTGGAACAGTGTAAGTTTGTTCTGAACCTGTATAATTAAATTTAGTAATTGTTTGAATTTCTTCCTCTTCTTCACCACAACTAACGCCTACTAATGAATAACTATAATCATTATATATAACAATATATCTATATATACATTTACTATCATTTTCAATATTACTTAATTCTTTTTGTATATTTTTTTTAAGTACTCCACTGCTTATTAATTTAGTCATATCATATGTAGAAAAATATAATTGTTTTACATTTAATTCTTTAAAAAAAGTTACATTGTTCACTTTTATACTTTGTCCATTTAAATAATTATTAACATCTATATATCCATTTGTATTTGCATTAACTTTAAAATCATTTACATATTTATATAAATACTTTTTAACAGCATTCGCACTATATAATCCATCTACAGTATTATATTTTGTTAATTCATTTTTTTCTTTCACATAAGACTCCATAGAATTAACATATAAAGTAGTTATCGCAAGTGCTACAACTGTTAATACTATGATAGTTTCAGCTAAAAAATATCCTTTATTATTATTTTTTAACATTTTTATCACCCTATTCTTGATATTCTTATAGAAATATTATATAATATTTTTAGGATAAATACTAGGGGTAAAAATGTATTTATAAGAATAAAAAAGATAAAAAGAGGGTAAATTTATGTTAAAGACGTTTAATTTTGAAAAACTACCAATAGTTGAAATAGTTAATGAAATAATTATAGATGCTACTAAAAACAGGGCCAGTGATATTCATATTGACCCATTTAATGATGTATTAAAAATTAGAATAAGAATTGATGGAACACTAATAGATTATGCAACTGTTCCAAATGATTATAAGAAAAATTTAGTAACAAGAATAAAAATAATTGCAGGAATGAATATTACAGAAAATAGATTACCTCAAGATGGTGCTATAAAAACATCTCTTAATGGTATTCCTCTTGATATGCGTGTATCTTCACTTCCTACTAATAATGGTGAAAAAATAGTTATTCGTATTCTTGATTATTCTATGAGTATACAAGGTCTTGAAAAATTAGGATTTACTAAAGACAATTTTGAAAAAATAATGAAAATGATAAATTTACCAAATGGAATTATCCTCGTAACAGGTGCTACTGGTACAGGTAAATCTACTACAGTATATTCTATCTTACAAAGATTAAATAGTGAAGAAGCAAATGTTATTACAGTTGAAGACCCAGTTGAAATGGATATTCCAGGTGTAAACCAAGTACAAGTTAATAGTGAAATTGGTCTTACTTTTGCTAATGTACTTAGATCTATATTAAGACAAGACCCTGATATAATTATGATTGGTGAAATTCGTGATGATGAAACAGCTACCATTGCAGTTCGTGCATCAGTTACAGGGCATTTAGTATTATCAACAATACATACAAATAACTCTCTTAATACAATAGAAAGACTTCTTGATATGGAAGTTGAAAGATATTTACTTGCTGCATCATTATCCGGAATTATTTCTCAAAAACTTGCTAGAAAGTTATGTCCACATTGTAGAAAAAAAATTACACCTACTCCATATGAAAAATATTTATTTAAGAAAAATCTTGGTGTGGATCTTAACGAAATATATGTTGCAGGTGATGGCTGTGATAATTGTATGAATGGTTATCGTGGTCGTATCGCAATACATGAAGTATTACTAATAGATGAAGATATTAGAGATGCAATTTCAAATAATATTAGAAAAGAAGAATTAAGAAAACTAGTATATAGTGAAAATGTACATACACTTTTACAAGATGGACTTATTAAAGTTGCTCAAGGATTAACTTCATTTGAAGAAATAATTAAATTAATTGAATTAGATGTTGAAGATATAGTTATTCCAAAAGGTGAAAATGCAGAAAATAATGATGTACAAAATAATAACATTGAACAAAAATAAAACATATCACAAGATATGTTTTTTAATTTTCATTTATTTTATTAATTTCTTCAATAGATAAACCTGTTGCTTTTGATATGTCTTCTAGTGTCATATTCATTGATAATAAGTTTTTAGCAATACTTGATTTTTCTTGAGATATACCTTCTTCTTTGGCCTCAGAAAGTAAACTATTTTGTATTTTCTTTTTATCTTCTTCTTCACTCATATACTTTTGAAATTCTGGATCATCATTTACTATTGTTACATTTGTTATATACTTATCTACTATCTTATCTTTTGGCATACTCTTTAACTCCTTTTTATCTAAATCAAGCATTATCATATATTGATTTTTCTTGATTTCTTCTTCATTTTTACTATACCAAATTTTATCATAATAATCCATATTTATTTCATATATTATGAAATTTTTAACATATAATTCACCTTTTTCATTCATTATCTTATATATTTTCATTTCTTCATTATTTCTTCCTAATCCCCATGTTAAATTAACTTGAATTATGTCAGTGTCTTCATTATATGCATCACCAACACTTGCGTTAGACTGATATATATTACAAATATACGCAGTACTTCTAGTATGAAGATAATCCTTATTTTGTGAATTAATTTCTATTTCGATTTTTTTATTACCAGTATGCACTATTGCATCTACTCTTTTATCTTTAATATTTACATTACCACTTAATAATTCTGTTTTCTTAATTTCTAGCTTATCAATTTTTATTTTAAGAATAAATTCTAGTAATGCTTTTAATAAATCACTATTATTAGGGTTTAGAAATACTTCTTTAAATGCTCTATCATTTCTGCATGTGTAAAATTTTGCCATTTTCCCTCCTTTCGCTAGGATAAGAATACTTTTAAAATATCCTTTCACTTATTTTATTCTCCGTAAAGCACTACTTTTCCCCTAAAAAAGCATAAAAAAACTTAGTTTAATATAATAAACTAAGTATAGTGCTAAAATCCACTTTAAGTAAAAATAATATAAGTGCTGCTACTGCAAGGTATGGACCAAATGGAAGCATATGCTCATCTTTTCTATATACATTTATTATTGATATAGGAAGAGCTAAGAATGATGCCATAAATATTACAACTATAGACAATTTCCATCCTAATATAAATGAAATATATGTCATCATCTTTATATCTCCACCACCCATTGATTCTTTTTTAAACATAAAGTTCCCAAGTAATCTTATTAGGTACATAATAATAAACATAATAAGTCCATCTAATAAAATAAATATAAATTCATAACCAAAGCTCATAAAACTAGTTATTACTTCATTCTTCCATAATATTAATAATTTAACAATAATAGTTATTATAGAGAAGAAAATTAATACTTCATCTGGTATAATCATATATTTTATATCACTAACCATTATAATTACCATAGAAGATACAAATAACAAGGCATATAATATATTTAAAACTTCTGGATAAACATCCTTGAAAGATAAATAACTAAGTACAAAAAGCACTCCTGTTATAAATTCAAATATAGGATAAAACACTGAAATTTTTTCTTTACAATGTTTACATTTACCACCTTGAAATATATATGAAAATATTGGTACTAATTCAAGTGCACCTAATTTATGATTACAATTGGTACAATGTGAAGGAGGAAATGCTAAAGACATATTATTTGGTAGTCTATATCCTACTACATTAAAGAATGATCCAAAGCATATTCCTAATATGAATAACATTATGCTGTAAACTACTATTTCCATATTTTCTCCTTCTATATAATATCTTGATACATACTAAACATTGGTATAATAACTGCAAGTAAAATACCACCAACTATAACAGCTAAGAATATGATCATTAATGGTTCTACTAAAGCTTTAATTCTTGCCATTGCATTAAAATGCTCTTCTTGATAATACTCTGCTACTTTTTCCATCATAAGACCTAATTGACCAGTTTTTTCACCTGTTACAATCATTTGATATGCTATATCTGGAAATGCCCAGTTATCATTAAACGCAGAAGACAAATTATCACCTTTTGATAATGATGTAACTGCATCAAATATTATACCTTTATATATTTCATTATCAGTAATTCTACCAAGTATATCCATACTATCAGTAATGAATATATTATTATTAATTAATGTTGCAAATGTTTTAGAAAACATTGTCATTTCATTATATATAATGATATCTCCTATTACAGGTAAATGCATAAGTAAATATTGAACACTTGATTTAAATTCAACACTCTTTTTAAATGCAAATATAAATCCAAATACCAAAACAAATATTACTAATATAATAATCAAATATTTTGTTCTAATAAAATTACTTAAATTTATAATAAATTTTGTTATTCCTGGTAAATCAGCACCCAAACTATCATAAATACTAACAAATTGAGGTACAACTGAAACAATTATATAAGTAACTATAATAATAGCAAATACAAATACAAAGATTGGATACATCATTGCATTCACCATTTCTTTTCTAGATTTTTCAACAGATCTATAATACTCTGCTTGTTCATCTAGTACTTGTGCAAGATCACCTGTCATTTCTGCTGTTTTAACCATGTTAATTAATAATTTTGGAAATACATTTCCAGATCTAATCATTGCTTCAGATAAAGTTGCTCCCATAGATAATTCATATACTATAGATTTCCATACATCTTTTTCTGTTTTTGTTTTTGCTTGTTTAGCAAGTATTTTCATTGCATCAACTATTGGAATACCTGCTTTTAAATATGTAGATAACTGTGTTAAATAAAAAACTAATATTGACTTTTTCATCGGTTTTGTAATTGAAATATCTTTCGTAAATATACTTTTACCAACTGCATTTATTTCATACACTTCATAACCTTCTGATAATAAATATGAGTGTACATCAAGTTTTGAATATCCTCTAAATCTACCTTTTTCTATTTTACCTTCAGGATTTTTACCAACATACTTAAATGTTATTTTTTCACTACTTCTATTAGCATCTGCAGAATTTACATCAAGTGCTAAAATCTGTCTTTTCTTCTCTAATTTTTGCTGTCTTCTTCTACCAAAGAAATTTCTCTTTTTAAATTCTTCTAAAACACTTTTCTTTTCTTTTTTTGCTTCTTCTTTTTGTCTTAATTTTTCTCTTCTAATTTTTTCTTTTGCAATTCTATGTTCTTCTTTTTGTTCTGCTCTTGTAAGCTTTACATCTTTATGAACGATAGGCTCATTATTAATATCTTTAGCAAATTTAAGATCTGTTTTTTGTGTTTCAGACTGTTCTTTAATATACTCCCTTGCTCTTTCTCTTTCTTTTTGTAATTCTTCTTTTTTAGCTTTTTCTTTTTCTAAACGTTGTTTCTCTTTTTCTGGAGTTTCTCTAATCATCCATTTCATTATGTAATAAAATCCTAAATTTAGATATTTAAATAAATTAAATGGTAATAATACTATAAATAATAGTCCATCAGAAATCCATGATATAATTTTTGAAAATATTGATTCTTTTTCACTATTTTCATTAGCTTTCTTGTTTATTTTTTTTCCCTTTTTCATAAGACCACCTATTATTCTATATATTCTATACTAGTATTATATCATAATATAAAATTTTTTTAAACAATTTTTTTATATTGTTCATATAATATACAAAAAGGAGGTATATTATAGTGTTTAATCCAAGTCAATTTTATATGCCTGCTAGAGCAGCTATGCCATTTGCCAAAAAAGCTATTAATTGGGCCGGACTACTTAGTAATACTCAAAAGACATTAAATATAGTAAATCAAGCAATCCCCATTGTTTATCAAGTAAAGCCAATGATAAATAATGCAAAAACAATGTTTAGAATAGCAAGTGAATTTACTAAATCAAATACAAATAATAAAATTAATACAAATAATGAAACTAAAGAAAGTAATACACAAACAAGTTATAATAATTATAATTACGATAATAATGGACCTAGTTTTTTTGTTTAAAAAAAGACAATTTAGTTGTCTTTTTCATTATCATTTATTTCTACTTCTTCTTTTATTATTTTCATAAGTCTCATATGATGTAACTTACTAACTAAGCTATTTTTTGGTAATTGTAATAATAAATTTTCATATTTTAGAAATTTTTTAGAATAATATTCATTAAATAATTCATCTTTATTTTCCATAAGTCTTGGACCAAAATATATTTGTTTATAATCGTATTTTTCTATTCCTCTTTTAAATTCAATAACAGTATAAATTATATCTTTATCCATTACTAATTTTTCTCTAGTAATCTTAAACCCTAATTTAATTACAAATTTCCTTAATTTTACAACATCTGTATTAGATTGTACTATTATTTTTTCAATACTAGTCATTTTTTCTGAATTACTTAATATTTTAACAATATTATTATAACCCATTCCAGCAATTATAATAGTATTTACTTCACCATCATCTATAACATCAAGTCCATCACCTAATCTTAATTCAATAATTCCATCAAGAGAATGTTTTGTAATATTTTTTTTAGCCTGAGAGAGTGCACCCTCGTGAATATCAGATGCTATTACAACATCATTTTTTATATTTTCTTTAATATAGATATCAAGTAATGCATGGTCGCAACCAATATCTATAATTTTGTCTTCTTTATCTATAAATTCAGATATAGTTTTTAATCTTTTAGAAATTCTCATATTAATCAATCAAATAATCCTTTAATTTTTTACTTCTTGATGGGTGACGTAATTTTCTAAGTGCTTTTGCTTCTATTTGTCTAATTCTTTCTCTTGTAACACCAAATATAGTTCCAACTTCTTCTAGTGTTCTACAAGTTCCATCTATTAAACCAAATCTAAGTTTTATAACCTGTTCTTCTCTTTCTGTTAAAGTTAATAATAATTCTGAAATTTCATCTTTAAGAACTTCATTAATTGCATATTCTTCAGGGCTTAAGCTATTTTCATCTTTAACAAAATCTCCCAAGTGTGAATCATCTTCTTCACCAATTGGGGTTTCAAGTGATAGTGGATCCAAAGATATTTTAATTATTTCTCTTACTTTATCTTCTGTTGTATTAAGTGCTTTAGCAAGTTCTTCTTCTGTTGGTTCTCTATCTAGTTCTAGAGTCATTTGTCTTTGAACTCTTTTTAATTTATTAATAGTTTCTACCATATGAACTGGTACTCTTATTGTTTTTGCTTGGTCAGCAATTGCTCTTGTTATTGCTTGACGAATCCACCATGTTGCATATGTTGAAAATCTATATCCTTTAGATGAATCAAATTTATCTACTGCTTTCATAAGTCCAATATTACCTTCTTGTATTAAATCTAAGAATGATAAATTTCTACCTACATATCTTTTAGCAATTGATACAACAAGTCTTAGGTTAGATTCAGCAAGTATTGCTTTTGCTTCCTCATCACCTTCATCTATTCTTTTTGATAATTCAAGTTCTTCATCAAGTGATAAAAGACTTATTTTACCTATCTCTTTTAGATACATTCTAACTGGATCATTAATACTTAAGTTTTTAGGTATTTCAATATCTTCTAAAAGTAAGTCAGCATCTCCATCGCTAGATTCTCCACCTTCATCTATCTCAGAATCTGCAACTACTTCTATGTTATTATCATTTAAAAAGTTATATAAATCATCCAATGATTCAGAGTCCATATCTAAACCTTTTAAGGATGCAGCAAGTTCTTCAAATGTTAAAAATCCATTTTCCTTTCCTTTTTTTAATAATTCTTCTTTTCTTTCTTCAAATGTTTTTATTTCATTCATCTTTATTACTCTCCTTCATTTTTAAATCTACTATTCTTTGTGCTATTTCTATTTTTTTTACACTATTTGATTCATTTTTTAACTCACTTGTAAGTTTTTTAATTTGATTATTATACAAACTTTCTTTAATTACGTCAAAATAATTATCAATATTATCATTTAATTCATCTTCTGTATATTTTAAATCTGATATATCAACTACTAAATTTATTAGTTCTTTTTTATCTTCTAAATATATTATAAAGTCACTTAAATTAAAACTATTAAACTTCTTATAAAAAAGTACTATTTCACTTGCAAGTTTTCTTTCTGTATCATTTGGTAAATATGATAAATTGTTAAAATAATAAAGTATCATATTATTATCATTTATCATTCTATACAAAATATACTTAGATGCTTTTTCATATTTATTTATTTTTATATTTTTTGGTTTATGAGTTATAATTAAATTTTTTTCTTTTTCTTTTAATTTTGATTTTATTAGATCATATGAAACATTAGTTGATTCTGATAATTTTTTTATTTCTATTTCTCTTACTATATCATCATCTATTTTTTCAAATTCTTTTATCATAACATTTATATAGTTAGATACTTCTTTACTATCATTAAAATCAATATTTTCTTTATAACTAGATAATTTATAATCATATACACTTTGTGCATGAGACAAATTATAAATCATTTTGTCTTTTCCTTTTGTAAGTATATATTCATCTGGATCTAAATTATCTTCTAGTCTTACTACCTTTATATTACTATCGTTTCCATTAGCAAGTTCAATAAATGCATTAGTTGCTTTTTCTCCTGCTTTATCTCCATCAAACATAAGTGTTATATTAGGCGCTAGTTTTTGAATTAAATTAAGCTGATATTTTGTAACTGCTGTACCCATTGTCGCAACAACATTTACAATTCCAATAGTGCTTAATCTTATTACATCCATAAATCCTTCTACAACAATTATATTTTTTTCTTTTCTAGCTTCTTTTTTTGCAATATGATAGTTATATAAAAGTTCACCCTTTTTAAATATTTCTGTTTCTTTTGTATTAATATATTTGCTTTCGCTTTTTTGATTATATATTCTACCTGAAAAACCTACTACATTTCCTTCTAAATCATAAAGTGGAAACATTATTCTATTTTTATAAATATCATATATGTTATTTCCATTTTGACTAGCGACTCCAGATGATACTATATCATCATCTTTAAAACCTTTTGCTTTTAGGGCATTACATAATTCAGAATCAGAAAGTGAAAGCCCTATATTAAAGTTTTTAATAACATCTTCATCTATTTTTCTATTTAACAAATATTTTTTTGCTTCTTTACCATAAACAGTATTTAAGTTGTTTTGATAAAATTTATAAGCAATATTATAAATATCATATAATGGTGACTTTTTAGTATTTTCTTTTTTACTTGTACTTATATCAATACTAACACCTATTTTATCCGCAACTATTTTTACTGCTTCATAAAATGAAACTTTTTCATATTCCATTACAAAATTAAATACATTACCAGCATTACCACAAACAAAGCATTTATATACTCCTTTTTCAGGTGATACACTCATACTAGGATTATGATCATCATGAAATGGACATATTCCAAAATAATTTTTACCCCTTTGTGTTAGAGGTACATAATCTCTAATAATATCTACTATATTTGCTTTTCTTTGTATGCTAAGTATTTCTTCATAAGAAATGTTAGCCATTTAATCACTCCAAACCACTCAATTATTATATTCTCCGTTTCTCCCTCGAATTCCCCTAAAAAATCAAAAAAATTTTAATTTTTTTGCATATTTTACACTTTTTTTACATATTTTTTGATAGAAAGGGCATAATATGAGCAAAAAAAGATTAAAAATTATTTCTACAATTTTAGTGATTTTATTTAGTTTTTTATTCCATAGTATCTATGATAAATTTCCAAATTTTATTATTTCCCTATTCTTTCCAGTAAATGAATCAATATGGGAACATATGAAAATGGTATATTTAAGTTATGTCGCAGCTTATATAATTGAACTTATAATTATTCATAAAACTAACATGCACAGTTTTAATCAAAAAGCATCCATAGTAATAAGTATTTTATTTAATATTGTAATTTATTTAGCGTTCTATATACCAGTATATAATATTTTTGGATTTAATGAATTTGTTACTATTTTCTCTTATATAATCAGTATTATTATTACAGAAATAGTATCATATAAAGTAATTACAAGTGATAAAAATTATAGTTTTTTTAATAAATATTCTTATCTTATACTATTTATAATAGAACTTATATTTATATATTTAACTTATTTTCCATTAAAATTAGATATTTTTGTTGATAAACTAAATAAAAAAACAGGAATTAGTAATTTATACTAGTTCCTATTTTTATTATTCAAACATATCTATTTTATATGTATTATTTACTTTTTTAAATATTATATATAATGGATAAGAATCACTATCTATTTCATTACTTTGTCCATCTAAAGTAACACCATTTATGATTTGTCCTGTTGCAACTACAGTATCATCATTTTCTGATACAACTATAAGTGGTCTTTTACCAGAATCAGTTACGTTAAATATACTTCCTAGTAATACACTTTCAATATTTGATATATTACTTTCTAAATAATTAATTCCCTTATCAGTAAAGTATTTACTAGCAGAATCCTTATTTACTGTATATACTACATTATTCTTTTCAAAACTTGATTTTAAAATACTATTACTTGGATCATTAATATCAGTCATTTTTTGATATGCTTCCTTATATACTTTAGTAATTTCATCTAATACTTTTGTTTCATCAGTCTTTTTATCTTCTTCTTTTACAGTATTATCATCCTTAACTGTATTATTATTTTTAGTTGTTTCTTCAGTATTATTTTTAAATAAATTTATATTAGTATTATTTGATGTATATTGTCCAACTATAAACATAATAACACCTATTAATAATACTAATAATATTACTACTAAAACCTTTAAACCATTTTTTTCTTTTTTTACTACATTTTCTTGTTCCATATAAATTCCTCCTATTTTTCTTTATTATATCATGCACTATTAACAAAAAGAAAACAAAAAAGACTATTTTTACATAGTCTTTACATTTATTTTACTTTTGTTAAATAGATACCATTTTTTGATTGTACATAATCAAAATAATATCCAGTATTATTTTTATCTCCATCATTTATCGTTTCTACTTTACCAGTATAATAAACTAAATTGTCTATATAACTTGAATCAAAACCACTTGTTTGTTCAGTTCCATTTACTGTTACTTTATTTGAATAATATGAATTATCTTTGTTATAGGATATCGGTCCTGAAAAATTCCCTGGTGATACAGTTATTGTTACATTTTCTACTATCGAATTTTTTACTCTAAGTTTGCTGTTATAATACCAGCCCTGTATTCCATATGCACAAGTGCGACTCGCAGCGACACTTCCTCCTTTAACTATTACGTTACTTATTACTCCATTGTAACCTATTATTCCTCCTACTTTATCTTCTCCAGATATATTTATATTTTTTGCTACTACTTCATTTATAGTCATATTTGAACTATTAACGGCATATCCTACCAAACTACCTACATAGTTTTTTCCTTTTACTGTTATATTTTCTAGGTTTAGTCCTACAAAACTTGCTGTTTCTCCTACATATCCAAATATTCCTACATTATC